>Ga0307437_1000217_pt1 | contig 47652 bp, 53 predicted proteins | sample SalMarWE160390MG_FD_202146 | JGI IMG/M metagenome (GOLD analysis project Ga0307437, IMG submission 202146) | Salt marsh sediment microbial communities from the Plum Island Ecosystem LTER, Massachusetts, United States - WE1603-90 | ecosystem: Environmental > Aquatic > Marine > Intertidal zone >...
GTCTTTGATTTTATCCATGAATCTGTTATTGCTCATTGGAGTAAGCAAAAATATCCGTTGCTAATTCGTTAAAAAAACTGTGAATGGTTACAAATAGCCTAAGAATTGATTTTGTACGTGTTGGTTCATCGGGCCTTAAATTATATATAAAAAGCCCATTTGACTAATATCAGCCATACATAATCAGGTTGGCAACCGAAAAGTTATTTAAGTTTTTCTAAAAAGTAACGGCTATGAGATTAAACTCTCGGCTTTTTTATCGAAGGTTCGGATTCAAACGTTTTGGGGGTTCTGGTTATTCTTAAGTCCAGAAAGGCTCAATCACAAAGAATTGCTGTAGCTGGCTCAGGGACAAGGACAATCCTGCCCTGGTGGCCGATAAGGAAGGTATTATCGATAGGCTCGCCGCTTTCTAAGGTTCCTGTTAATCGCCTGTCAGGTTCATACACGCAATAGCCATTTAATATACTTGTAAGTTCGCCATAACCAAACGGAACCCCATTAACGGCAAAATCATAACCACTTATGATAATAATGCCAGAATCATCCACAAGTAAATCTCTTTTTATCGAGCCACTTGATATAGCAGCCAGACCACTGCCATAGACAAACAAATCCAAACCCACTGACCCACCGGACATAGTTATATTGCCGCTTTCGAAGGCACTCAAACAGATTCCTATTGACCCATTTGATATAGTAACGTGGCTGCTGCCCCCGGCAGTTAGATTTCTGTGTATCTCGCCGCCGGTTATAATTACATTATTGATGCCACTAGCGACCAAACTGCCACGTATCGACCCACCAGAGACAATCACATTACTGAAACCTGAGGCATACAATTCAGAGCCTATTGACCCGCCACATACAATCACATTACTAAAATTTGCAGCATACATTTTGTCTTCTACTGATCCACCGCATACCGTTACATTACTAAAACCCGAAGCTCGCAATTCACTACCTATCGAACCATCGGATATTACAGCCCGGCTACTATCGTTGACAAACAAATCGTTATTTATCACACCGCCTACTATATTTATAATGCTGTCACCATAAGCTCGCAAATCAGAAGAAACAGTTCCGCCTTCCAATAGATTCAAAGTTGTCCAAAAGTCTTTCGTTCTGTAGTCTACCCATACTTCGTCACTTATGACATAGTCAATATTATGTGTCAGTCCACCTTTAAACTCTACAACTGCTGGTGCCTTCTGAAATAACAAACACAAAAGCACCATCGCCAAAATTATTATTTTTCGCCTGTTCATTTGTTACTCTCCTCGCAAAAAATTTAATCCCTTTTATTTACGTGTAAAGGAATTATCAGCTCATAAATTATCGAAGTTTCGTATTCGAGTACCTTTTATCTCGCTGGTTATTCTTAGACCTAAAAAAGATAAACCAAACAACAGAATCGTAGCTGGCTCAGGGACAAGGACGATCCTGCCCTGGTGGCCGATAAGGAAGGTATTATCGATAGGCTCGCCACTTTCTAAGGTTCCTGTTAATCGCCGTTGAGGTTCATTGCGCCAATCACCACCCAACATACTTGTAATTCCACCATAACCAAAAAGCGCATCATCAACAGCAAAGTCATAACCACTTATTATAATAATGCCAGAATCATCCACCCGCAGCTCTCCACCTATTGACCCACCAGAGATGGTAACCTGGCTGTGGTGCCTAACCCTCAAGGTACCACCTATCGACACACCCGTGATAGTTACAATACTGCTACCGTATGCATCAAATCTTGAACCGATTAATCCATCGGATATAGCTACCTGGCTGTTACCACTGGCACTTAAATAGTTACCGATCGCACCTCCGGATATAGTAACATTACTGCTGCCTCTAGCATACAAACCGTAACCTATCGCTCCACCGGATACGATAACCCGGCTTCTATCTCTGGCAAACAAATCATCGCCTATCGCACCGCCGGACATATTGATAATGCTATCTTCGTATGCAAGCAACTCATTCGAGATTTTACATGCCTTTAGCACATTTACAGTTGTTCCAACGCCCGGCGATTCAAAGTCTACCCATACATAATCATTTATCTCATAATCAATGTTATAAGTTAAGCCATCTTTAAACTCCACAACTGCCAGTGTCTTCGTACCTATCAAACATAAAACCACCATTGCTAAAATTATTATCTTTTGCCTGTTCATTTGTCACCCTCCTCGCTAATAGGTTAATCCCTCTTACTTATAAAAGACCGATCTGCTAAAAAAGAAGGCAGAAAAGTCTAAGGGAAATTCAAGAAATGCTTTAACCAGTCTAAATCTCTCACCACGCCTCCTTTTGCCATGATTTTTATAAGTCTATGTGCTCGATTTAGATATCGCTTCAGCCAAAAGATATTATAGCTTGCGTGTATAGAATGGTCAAAAGCTTTTTTGGACAAAAAATGTGCTTGCGAAGAGTGCTGAATTCTTTTGCCCTCTTACTTCACAGCCAAGACCGTTCCGCTTACCATCATTAACGACTCAAAAGGCTGTAGCTAAGCACCACGTCCCAGCAATTGTGGGAAATTTTCAGCGCTCCAATTGTTGTTTTATGGCCTGATGGAACAGGAAAAATCATGCTAAAATTGAGCGAGTGCGAGAATTGAGACGGTTGTATTTTAGCCAGAAAGTATTATAAGGCCGATGGTTTGAAAAGGCCATGGATAAAATCGAGCCAAAGAAATGATTCAGATTCTTTTTGAAAACGATGACGTTGTCGCGGTCGATAAGCCTGAAGGCTTGGCAACGATTCCAGGTCGTGGCGTTGGCAAAGATAATCTTCTTACTCTGCTGCAGAGGCGATACCTGTGGCAGAGCTATCGGTGTAAGCTATACGTTGTGCATCGACTCGATAAGGACGTTAGCGGCGTAATTGTCTTTGCTAAAAACGAACAGGCCCATCAGTTCTTAAACGAACAGTTCGAAAAGCGAAAGGTCCAAAAGACATATTTAGCTCTTGTACATGGCGTCATCAAAAAGGATGAAGGCCTGATCAAGATGCCCTTGCGGCAGTTTGGCTCAGGCCGTATGGGTGTTGATGAAAAACGCGGCAAAGACAGCATCACAGAATTCCATGTTGTAAAACACTTCGCCGAGCACACGCTTGTTGAGGCTCATCCTGTCACCAGCAGGCGCCATCAGCTTCGCGTACATTTCTATAGCATCGGCTATCCAATCGTTGGCTACCCGCTCTATGGCGACAAATCCCTGCAAACTAAATTCCCCCGCTTCATACTGCACTCAGAAAAAATCAAACTAATCCTACCTTCAGGCAAAGAAAAAACCATCATATCGGAATTGCCATCGACCTTCGAGACTGTCTTAGCAACAATTGATAAACTACATTGATCGAGTTTATAAGCTAATTTCGAACAAAGACCTACATCTTATTAAAGTTTTCTTTAATCTCTCTTTTCTCTTTAGAGTTTTAGGCCCTAAACTTTAATAAGCAAGCAACGGGCAGGCTCGGGGCTCGATTTTATCCTGCATATTTACGTATCTTCAGCTAGGGCGGCGAGGAGTCGGCTAACGTCTTTGACCAGGTTATTTCGGTACGCAGGCTGGATCCGTCGGGTGCAATCCACAGTCAACCAGCCAGTTTGTCGCCATCACAGCAAAATCGGCAAAATCCACCTTGCAGTCGTCGTTCAAGTCGCCCGCAAGTGTGTACAGGCATGGCTGCTTTGGGACTAAAAGAAACGCGTGCCGTTCGCCTTTCTGATTGTATCCCTGTCCTACTATCCAGCCGGAAGCATTTATATCGTATGCATTATATGTCAATGTCCAGCCGCTGGCAGGGTCTATGAGAGTATTGAGGTCGATATTATTTCCTGCCCCTGAGGGGTCAAATAAAGTGGCATGACAAAGAACTTGGCTGTCGTCCGCAGCATATCCTACGATCTGGCCTGCATTGTTAATGGAGAGAGCCTGGCTGCATGTGCCTCCAAGTGTGCCCAGATCTATATTGTTGCCTGACCCTGTGGGGTCAAATAAAGTGGCACGTGGCCAAACCTGGCTGTTATGCGACAATCCTACGATCTGGCCTGCGTCGTTGATGGACCAAGCGTAACTTTCTTCACCTCCGAGTGTGCCCAAGTCGATATTGTTGCCGGACCCTGTGGGGTCAAATAAAGTGGCATGGTCCCAGCCCTGGCTGTTTATCGCTTCTCCTACAATCTGGCCGGCGTCGTTGATGGAGTAGGCACCACTCCGATAGCCTCCCAGTGTGCCCAGGTCGATATTGTTGCCTGCCCCTGTGGGGTCAAATAAAGTGGCACTCCATTCGCCCTGGCTGTTTATCGCCTTTCCTACGATCTGGCCGGCATCATTGATGGAGCGGGCCGCACTCGCATAGCCTCCCAGTGTGCCCAGGTCGATATTGTTGCCTGTCTCTGTTGTGTTAACCCCTGAGGGGTCAAATAGAGTGGCACGATACCAGCCTTGGCTGTTTTGCGCTTCTCCTACAATCTGGCCAGCGTCGTTGATTGAGAAGGCCCCACTCTCATCACCTCCGATCGTGCCTAAATCGATATTATTGACTGCCCCTGTTGGATCAAATAAAGTGGCCCGCCAATCGCCTTCGCTGTTGGCCGCGTATCCTACGATCTGGCCAGCGTTGTTGATGGAGTAGGCGATACTATAATCACCTCCCAATGTACCCAGGTCGATGACCTTGTAGATGATATCTGCCGGTAGGCTGGTCGGGCAAAGAAATGCCGTTACAACCGCTAAAACCATAATCTGTCTTTTCATCGTTTCCTACTTCGCTCATTAAAAAAAGTGCAACAAAATTAACTCGACAATTACTATAATTCTAAACTAATTTTATCGGAAGTCAAGTAAAAAGCTCACTTTAAGCTTTTCGCCCAGCTTCTCATTGTTCCTCTGCCAAAATAGACAAGATTTTGCTGGCGGTTTCTTCAGATAGCTGAGGCGAGTCTGGTTCAGCAACATTTGAGGCAGATTGGTCTAACATGCCTGCGGGTGATTCCGTCTTAGATAAGATCGCCTGCGATGCTCGAAGTGAAATTACATCCAGACAGGCCTTTCTTACAGTCTCAGGCTTATCCGAGCCCATCAGCTCAACCAACTTGGCGGCAGCTAACGGCGCATAACGGGCAAGGATAAGCTCGCTCTGGCGATACGCACCTGCGATACGTTCATCAAACTGCTGACGAAAGCACTCGTCCGAAAGCCATTTGTTATAAACGTTTCTTCTAACCTTATGTTTATCCAGGATAGCTTGCTCGGTTAGCTCGCCAGCAAATAAATCTTCAATCACGGCAAGCTGTTTCTTGCTGAGCCTTCTTGCATTTGCCATTAATTTACCCTTTTGGTAATTTGGTTTTGCCCATGTGGCAGGTGACATGCGACCAACTTAGAGTTGCCAGGAACATGTTAAGATTCAGCGACCGATCAGACCATATACATCTTTTCGATGTCCGACCGTTACTATCAGAACAATTCGTTTGTCTTGTTGGACTTGATAAATAATGCGGTAATCGCCTGAGCGAACGCGATAGAGATGCTTTTGTGAGTGTAGGAGTCTATGCCCTGGCGGGTATGGATTCTCTGTGAGAGCTTCGATACGGCTGACGAGCTGCCTTTGGATTTTATGGGACTGCGCCTGTATGTACTTTACTGCTCGCGGTTTTAATTCAACTGAGTACATCCATGTATAGCTTCAGATCCCCAACTGCTTCTTGAAATCATCGAGGCCAATGCTACCTTCGTCTTTCAGGGACTGAAGAGCGTCTTTCACGTCGATCTGATCCTCGAGAGCTTCGATTTCATCAATCGTAGCTCTTCGAGCAAATCTTAGAGGTTTATCACTACAAAGATGCTTTATCTGTTCAAAATCCGGCTCTGGCCTCATAACAGTTTCCGCTATGGCGTCTTTGTTAAACTGCACTTCATTAAATCCGGTTGAAGTTCCCGGCGCGAACGTTTCAACTCTATTCTGAAGCATCGTTCTTATCTCCCGACGGCAATTTGACTTGCCTACAAATTATCCTCCTCTCACCAAGTAGTTCAGCATCCACAAAGATCTGAAATCTATATTCACCAGGGTGCGGAAATACTATTCCTCCGATGTCAAATGTCATGTTGGCGACCTGCCTGATATCTTTGAATTCATATTTTCCAGTCGCCACAAACAACAGTTTGTCTTCCTCCTCCACATCGACCAGCTTAATACTTACGTTAGTTCTACCCCGTCCGTTCGTTAGTTGACAAAAGAAAACAAGTCTGGGGTGACGAGCCGGATACCTAGGGGCATTTATCGTTTCAAAAGCCCCTATAATGCTGGGCTTGTCACTGATGCGATCAATGATCACCATGTCGCAAATAATGGCCGATAGCAAAATCGGCGGTGGTACGCTTGGTTTTTCTGCTTCGGACATCCGCCACCTTCAACAAGTATACATATTTCTCGGCAAAAATCAAGGATGTTCTGAATTTACATGTCATTATAACCAGCCCGTGCTTAAAAAAGCAATGCTTAGGAGCCATGAAACAACAGGAGAAACAGATAAATTTATTCGTCCGATAAATTTTTGCGAACTTAAGTTCACAGGACGCGTCACGATTTTATGTATGATAAATATTAACATTTTAACCGGCAAACTAAAGCTTATTGTCTTGGTCTTCTCTCTGTGAGCCGTATGATCCGGAGCGCAGTTGAGCTAATATCATGTCCTTGCGGCGCTGGAGTTCTTCCGGGGTCATCGGTTTATAGGAAGATTGCTTAGGTCGGCCGAATGTCCGCTTGAAGCGTTCGATCTGTTCGATGGCCTGCTGCTTGCGATATTCAAGCGTCGCCGGAGCCCCCTTATGGGGCAAAGGCGTAGGCGACGCAATAGTCTCTTTGTTAGTCTCTGTTATAGTATGGTTATTAGTAGGTGCGCAATTTCGCGCAGGTCGATTTGCAGATTTGACCAAGTCGGATGCGCAATTTTGAGCAGGACCCTGCTCATTTATGCGCAGGGATTTGGCCCAGATAGTGCGGTAATAACCTTTGGGATTTTTCACGTGGGTGAACTTTTGTATCCGACTTAGCCAGCGTCGTATCGTCGAAGGTGAGACCATGAAAATTTCTGCGATGGTTTGATTGCTTTGATAGCAGCCCTTTGCGCCAAAGCTATAAATGTGCGCCAACAAGACCTTCTCAGGCAAAGTAATGTCGGTAATGTTCAGGATGTGTGCTGGGATCTTTAGATATGGTTCTTTTTGTTTATTCTTCATTTTGCGTATAGCTTGTTGAGAAAGTGCTGCGCGATTTCGGTAAGGGCGCTGGCTCTTTTTGCAGCCTTTGTTTTCTCAATTCTGTTCTGCAGAGCAAGAGCCAGGGCCTCTTCGATTGTTTTGAGCTGATCGTTGTTGAGAAAGAAAACGAGCGGTGTCGCAAAGACTTTTGCATCGGCTTTAGCTGGTGCTGTGGGAAGCTTGAGATTGGTGAGTCGTTCGAGCTGGCTTGCGCTCTGCGGCAGCAGTTTTGCCAGTTCGGCAGTTTGCATTCGGCTGGTCAGCTTTTTAAGTAGCGCCAGTTTTTTGTCCAGCACATCGGAACCAGCCAGGCGATTGAGCGTGGCAAGTAGTATCTCAGCTTCAGCGTCGTCAACGTCCCAGGCCACCGCGTCGGCCGTTTTGTATCCGAGCTTCAGAAGTGCCTGGTGTCGATGATGACCGTTGATGATTTGAAAGTAGCTGGGCCTTTGCGGATGCGGCCTGACTACCAACGGCTCATATCGGCTAGTGTGCTGGATATTGCGGACGAGCTTTGCGAAGTTGGCCTTACTCATCCGGTTGGGATTGTCCGGATGTGGCAGCAATCTTTCGAGCGGTATGGATTTAATCGTGTTTGTCATAGTGGTTGAAACCTTCCTTAAGAGCTGAAACTCCGCATAAAATGGAGTGCTAAATATTTCTAAGTGCCAGGCTCCCGTTGAACCAGATATAGTAGACCGGGCGTAAGGTGAGCTTGCTTAGCACAAAGCTGATTCGTTCGATGCTCGGTGGCATGCCGCGACGTCTGCCGTAAGTCTGTAAGAATATCTTGATTCGGTTCTCGATAAAATCAGCCTTTGGCCAGCGAAGCGAATCAAGCTTTCGCCTGACACATTGGGCATCGATGAGTTGATTTTCCTGGATTCCAACCAAGCTGAATGCCTCAATCAATTCCGCACAACGGGCAGGAGGCGGCGCAATGTAGGCCTTCATTCCCGCCTTTTCAAAGAAGGGATTGAGCGCACCCATCACAGCCAGCGCCTCAATGATGGGCATGTTTACTTGCGGCATGGTTTCGCGGACCAGCCGGGCCGCCAGGCCCAGGCCCCTGAAGCGAGGCCCGATTATAACTCTGCTTATGCAGCGAATATTTTTATTGATAAGTGCCAGTTGAGTTTTGCGGTCGAAGCCGGCGAAAAAGCCATTGGTAGCTACGTTGCGAAGCTGCGCCCCGGGCGTGGGCAGCGAATAGACGATGACTCCGACCGGCTCGTCACAGAGCAGACCCGGCAATCTTGTGCGGGACTTCATGGCAAAGATATTGGTGAAAGGCCCCAGGCGACTGTCACGATAGTGATAGTGCGACAGCCGTTTGTAGTCATCGATGCAGCCGGGGACAATATCGAGTTTTTTACAGATGGAGCATGTCGACATAAGTACGCTGTTTGGTAATTGGTTCCCAAGAAACTGGAAAATACTTACCAGTCACCAATTACCTTCAGTTTCTTTAAGGCTAAGCCTTTTATAGATGACCTGTGTGGGGCCGGAGAGTTCCTTTACCACCAGAACATCCGGTACAAGGTCCAGCAGGATGTCCTCGTGACAGGAAGCGAGAATGAATGTCACGCCGGTCCGCTTGGCGAATTTGCGTATGTTATATGAAATAACCGCTGCGGTGACACGGTCCAGCTCGGAGCAGAATTCGTCTGCGAAGATAAACCTTTTTTTCGATGCCAGCGCTTCCGCCAGACGGAAGCGGTATTTTTGGCCGGCACTTAAATTCGCAGGCTGATTTAGAATGCAAAAAACATCGTTCAAACCTGCGATGCTTAACGTTCTAAGGCTGGTCAACAAATCGCCATCGATGCAGTCTATCAATGCCTTGTCACGGGGCAACTCTATCTGGGCCAGATTAGTTCTCCCAGCCGGTGGCACACATTTTTCCAGTTCGTTCAGCAGAACACTCTTGCCCGCACCCGACGGCCCTGTTATGTACACGATGTCACCATCGTTTATCTCGATCTGACAATTGTGCGTGACAGCATTTGCTTTGAGTCTGTCGACTGTCAAGCCAAACATCCGACATACCTGTGCGACCTTGCCGGTGATAGTCCCACGCCAGGGAAACTGTTTTGATATGCTGTAGTTGGACATTTAGTTGCCTGCCTCAGTTAGGGGGATTTGGCGGCGAACATTGTCCTGGATTGTCGCGGTAATCCAGCAGATTTTGTTTACCGTTTTGCGTATCTGGTAGTAGCTCAGGTCACGTTGCTCAGCGATTTTTGTCATGGGCAGGTCTAAAAGAAGATAATCCTTTGCGATTGACAATTCCAGGCAGGTGAATCTGTCTCGATGTCGCATACAGAGGAAGTATCTATCATCCAGGAGCTGTTGTGTGAGCTTGCGTACCCTGCGGGCGATGGTCGTTTCATTCAATCCCGCCAACCTGGCGATTTCTCGGAAGCTGCTGCCTCTTTCCAGATACAGCGTCATCAGAAGTCTGTCTCTTCCATGAAGGAGCCTTGCCCGCCGAGACAACATATCGATTCTCTGGCGCCGTTCTTTGTGAGCCAGCAAAGCCTCTTGCGACACTTGTGCATCAACCTTCATAGCGCTACCTTCTGCCTCAATTTGGATGCGATTTCTTAGCGTTGGATTAAGCTATATCGAGTCGTACTGAGACATTAGCATTTTTTCGTTTTGTGCGAGCAGCCTTCGGCCCCGTGGGCAGCTAGCCAGGTGGTCCCTGGCAAAACTCGCGTCTAATTAAATGTGCCAGCAATTGCGGGGCTGAACCTCTGTCTTTGTGAATGTTATCTTGGTTAAACTCTTGCTGGCTGAGCAGAATCACATAGGCAATAGCGTATTGTAAGTTATGTATAAACCAAACAATGCTTAAAGTTATATATTATGTTTAACTCTGTCAAGTCTTTTATAAGTTTTTTACGAATTTTTTTATTTGTTTATTATATAAATAACTTATGCGGTGATGGACTCAAATCTAACATCGTGTTGCAGGAGTTAATTTTGCTCGACAAGTTATTTGATGCTATTGGTCTTTTCTTCCTAAGTGGCTACAATTTAGGCGATGCGGTATCATAATATGGAAGAGCTGTTTGAGTTGTTGGGCAGGTCTCGTTTTCGCAGCCGGTTTCGGCTCGGCAGTAAAGAGACGTCATATCTGAGGGAAAAGGGATTAGAGAGGATTCTTGAGCACGCCCGCGATTTTGTGCAGGTCCGGCTGGCTGATGCAAATCCGGTCAAAGATGGTCGGCAGACGCCGATGAGAGGCCATCCGGTCTTTATAGCTCAACACTCAACGGGCATATGCTGCCGGAAGTGTCTTGAGAAATGGCATGGCATAGCAGCAGGTAAGCCCTTAACTGAGCAGCAGATAGATTACATTCTCAGTGTATTGGGCCATCGGCTCGAAAATCAAACACATCAGATTGACCGACGATAGCAATTACTCAAAAAATTAGTCTTTGCTCTGCTCTTCACTGGGTAAAAGCTCGCTAATCTCAATTCCTGGGCCTTAAAATCTTTTTGCATTTAGTCTAAGGTAGGCTATACTTCAGATTGAAAGGATTGTTCGAGGCAAATAATGGCGGAACGGAAGCCGAAAGTAATAGTCATCGGCGGCACTTACGCTGACATGGCAATCAAGTGCGGCCAAATCCCATCACCCGGGCAGAGTGTCAGTGGTTCTGCGCTTTCATATACAGCAACAGGACCCGGGCCTAATCAAGCTGTGCAGGCAGCATTGTGCGGTTGTGAAGTACATCTAATCAGTAAAGTAGGAAGCGATCCATTCGCGCACATGGCCAGGGCAAATCTGGCAGAGCTCGGTGTCAATATAGATTTTGTATACACAGCAAAGGCAATGAACACCGGCGTTATGGTAACGCTGGTCAATGCCGAAGGCGAAAATGCCGCTTGCCACTATACCGGTGCCAATAGTGCCTTGCAGGCTAAGGACATTGAGGAGGCTGAACAGATTATATCGGAGGCTGCTGTTTGTCTAATTCACGGCCAACTGCCGCAAGAGGCGATTGTGAGTGCGATTCGCTGTGCGGGCCTACACGGTGCGAAGATTATTCTTAGCCCTGCCAAGCCGATAGAACAGCGAGAAAGTGAGCATTGTGACCTTCCGATCGATTATTTTTCAGCTAATATTATGATTCCAAATCTTCACGAGGCGGCGGATATAACTGAGCAATCGGCGAGCATCCGCACCGCAAAGATGATTGGCTCTGACCTTGTGGCACGCGGTGTGAATTACGCGGTGATTACGATGGGCCGACGCGGTTGTATGGTCGTTGAAAGAAACAGTGCCGATCATATTCCTGCTTTTGAGGTGGATCTGGTTGACCAGACGGGAAGAGGCGATGCCTTTGCCGGGGCGCTGGCAGCATACTGTGCGGTTGAGGATGACGTAAGGGAGGCAGTCAAATTTGCCTCTGCTGCAGGTGCTTTAGCCTGTACGAAGTTCGGCTCGATAGAGGCGCTGCCAACAAAGGCTGAGATTATCGAGCTACTGCAGAAGGAAGACATTGATCTTTTGCCCAACAGCCAGTAGTGTTTTCGTCTCGTGAAATGACGGATGTCATCCCAAAGTCCTCTAAAGGTGATAGTAACTGGTCCCCAAGCGACTGGTTAAATGGTTGACCAATTACCTGCACGGGTTTGCGCAAAATCGTGCAGATAGCGACACATCAAAAACGACAAATCTCAAGAATTTTTTTACTGCTTTTATGGCAACGGATTAGCCTCCGTATGATTTCTGCAAAGGGCATCTTTTTCGCAAAGATAATGCAGGTTCGTCCAATTGTGGAAGCAGTTATAGATTGCTGCCTGCCGGCAATAAAGCCGGTATGAAGTTAAGCCCTAAAAGGAGAAGCAGGTATGGGATTTGAGCTAAAGATTTTCAACGACCAACAGCTCGACGCGGACTATATCGAATGGTTGGTTGATGAGCGCTCGACAGATATTCACAGGCAATTTTCCAAGCTATGGCAATACTACGCAAATCCCATGTTAGAAGCTGTTGGAATCGGCGCAGTAGATAGAAAAGTTAATCGCTCAGGGCGATGCTATTTTCAAGCTCAGGAGTATGGGCTGCCCGCGAGAATAACAGGATTAGCTCATTCAAGTACGGCGGGCCTTCTTGGTTCACGACCTGTTAAGGATGTGCAGCGAAAGGAAGTCGTTATAGAGAATGACATTGGCTGGAGAATAAACGCAGCAGTGGATTTTCTCTTCGGTAAACCGATTAGCTTTGTCTCGAAATCGCCGGATGGCCAAAAACGTGCAGAAATTGAGTCGATACTGCGGGCATTGTTCTCGGCCAACGGCGGTATCGGATTTTTCCAGGATATGGCGGTGCTCGGAAGTGTGTACGGTTTCGTCGATTGTTTCGTCAGGCCTGGCGAAGAAATCATCAAACACATTTCCTCCTCCTCCCAAACCCTCCCACTTGAAAATGTGCTGCAACTGGCACAGACAATCGAACTGGAACTGGTTGAAGCACCAAGAGCACTGCCTGTTCTGGATGAGAACGATTACAGACAGATTCGATACTATGTGCAGCACTTCTATCAAAGAAAAAACGCTCTGAATAGAAACCGCTCATTTTTGTCACGGATACTCTCGGCTGGCAGAACAAGTGGTGATACTCGCAGGGTGGTTGCGGTAACAGAGATTACATCGGCTGTAGCGTGGCAAAGGTATGATGATAAACAACTAATGGCTGAGGGAGAACTGCCCTGGGGTTTTCTGCCGGTGGTGCATATTCAGAATATTGCTCAGCCTTACTACTACGAAGGTCTGAGCGACGTTGAGCCTTTGATACCTCTACAAGATGAACTCAATACGCGGCTAAGTGATAGGGCCAGCAGGATTACGTTCCAGTCTTTCAAAATGTACTTGGGTAAGGGCATTGAAGGCTTTGAAGATAAGCCCATCTCGCCGGGCAGAATGTGGTACACAGACAATCCGGATGCCTCGATTGAAGAGTTTGGCGGAGATTCGGCTTCGCCGAGCGAGGACCTGCACATCGCGGAGATTAGAGAAGCTATGGATAAGGTCAGCGGAGTGACGCCGGTGGTAGCAGGAGTGCTGAAGAATAGGCTCGGTAATCTCACAAGCGCAGTGGCGCTTAAGCTGACGCTTATGGGGATGCTCTCGAAAAACGAGCGAAAGAAATTTACTTACAGCGAGGGCCTGAAAAAGATTAGCCAGATGGTTCTTAGCATTTTAGATACCGCAAATATATACAACAGCAGCAACGAAGACAGGCAGCTTGATATCATATTTCCCAGTCCGCTGCCGGAGAACATGACAGAAAAACTAAAAGAGGCTCAGATAAAAAAAGAGTTGGGCGTGCCGACTGAGCAGGTGCTCAGAGAATTAGGTTATGAGAGTTCGTAGTTCATCGATGAACGATGAACACAAAACAACAAATTCCAAAAGGAGGCTTTATGAGTTCGATTGACGCGAACGAGGCTTTGTCAGAGACAACGATGGAGCAAGGTGACCGTGACGATCTGAAGCTTGTTCCAGTAGCGGAATCGATCCGCTATCGTAAACGGGCACAGAGTGCCGAGAAAAGGACCGAAGTCCTCAGTGAGCAACTTGCAGCGGCAAATCAAAAAGTAAGCGAGCTTTCCGAGCAGCTAAACAGCTTACAAACGGAACAGAAGCTAACTCGCAGACTCACCGCTGCTGGAGCTGTGGACCTGGAGACGGCTGTTCTGATTGCCAAAGCCAGATTGCAAAGCGACGCCGAATCCGCCAAACCTACGGCGGATAAAGCGGATGTGGATGATATAATAAACCAGCTCAAAAAGGAAAAGCAGTATCTGTTTGACGGTGCTGGCGAAACGGTGACACCCGTAAAGACGGCTGGTGCCAAGGAGCGAATGTCACACAGCCAGGCGGCACTTGAAGGTGCGGCTAAAAAGGCAGTCAGAAGCGGCAATCGAGTGGATCTGCAGGAGTACCTGAAATTACGAAGAAATTTCCTTTAGCCCCCAGGTTTATCCTGGGGGTTATAACCCCAAAGTAAATTTGGGGGCTAATTATTGCAGGGTATATACGCAAAGTCATAGGAGAAAGAAAAATGGCATTTACTGGCAAAGCAACTTACTCGGCGGGTTCAACACTACCAGAACTTGCCGAAGATGTATCAGATTTGATCGGAATAGTATCGCCCTATGAGACACCGCTGCTGGATGCTCTGGGTGATCCATTAAGAGAAGCAACCAGCACACATCATGAGTGGCTAGAGGATGATCTTCTTCCAAACAAGGACGCAATCAACGACAGCACCTGGAGCGATCCGGCCAGTGATACGGAGTTCGACGTAGATCACGGCAACAGGTTCCGTGTAGGTGATCAGATTCAGGTCGAGGGCAGCGAGGAACTGATGCTGGTAACGGCGGTGGCCAACGATACATTGACGGTTGTTCGCGGATACGCGAGCACAACGTCAGAGAATCTCGCTGACAACCAAGTGATCAACATTCTGGGAAACGCTGCTCTTGAAGGTTCAGATAAGCCTGCCGTGAGGTTTACGAACCGCACACGCTGCGGAAACTACACGCAGATATACACCGCTGTGGTGGAGGTCAGCGGCACAGATATGGCTGCCAGACAACTTGGGCTTGCTGACGAGATGGATTATCAAAAGCAGGAACGAATACGGGAACTACTGCGGGACCTTGAGAATACCGTCATAAACGGTGGTCAGCCTACAAGCGATCCACAGGGTAGCGGCTCGGTAAGACGCAGTATGAAGGGAATCAATCAACATCTCTCGAGCAATGTGTTTCATACAGGTGACAGTGGTTTTCCTTCAGGCGCCGACCTTGATGAGGCAAAGATAAACTACGTGCTGCGAAACATCTGGGAAAACAGTAACGGCAACGTGGACTTGATAGTAGTGGGCGGTTTTCAGAAGCGAAAGATAAATGCGTTCTGCTCTGACAGCCGAACCTACTCAGCAACTGAGACCACCTTCACCGACATGATTAGCATCTATGAAAGCGATTTCGGCGTTTGCAGGATTGTCACCACCCGATGGATGCCGCAGGATGCGGCGTTACTCGTGGATTCTTCACGAGTCAGTGTGCTGCCTTTAGTTGGGCGTAGTTTCCACTTTAAGCCTCTGGCAAGCGGCGGCGACTACGAGTGTGGTGAGCTGATTGGCGAGTACACGCTCGAACTAAAGAATGAAGCCGCCCATGGGCTTATTCGGGACCTCAGTACCAGCTAACGACCAGGGGGACGTTTAGCCCCCAGGCCTGCCCTGAGCGAAGTCGAAGGGTTTATCCTGGGGGTTATAACCCCCAAAGTTTTTACCGGTGGGTCAAGCCCCACCCTACACAGGGGACAAGAATGGTTAAGTTCTCAAGTGATGCGGACATTCTCAAATACGAGCCGATGCTGTTTGGCCAGTTGCATCTGCCGTGGCAGGTTCTCGCGACCGGAGCAGACGGGACACTTAGCACAACGACGTTTACCGTAAACGATGCTGATTTCGTGGTTGCGCATATCGCCGCGGGCGGGGTCATATATATGCGGTCCGCTGACGGCCAACTGGATGGGGCATACGAAATAGTCTCAGTGGACTCAGCGACGCAGCTTACGGTCTCGGTGATAAGGTCGGATTTTGGTGATCCAGCCGTGGCACCGCCCGGTGCGAGTGACATAAGCTATCGTATAAGTACGTTCGATCCGCAGGCAACAGAGGCCGGCTTCAGATTGACAGAGTATTTCGATATCCAGCCCGGCAATCCGGCAAGCGACGTCGATGCAGGTGATATTCTCGATACGGAGGTTCTCAGGAGAGCATCTGTCTTTGCCACCATATCGAGTGTATATGCGATTCACGCCAGCAAAGCGGAAGATGATAACTACTGGAAGAAGAGCCTGCATTATCAAAAACAATTTGAAAAAGCCAGGCAGCGTTGTCGGCTCAGTATCGACCTCGGCTCAGATGGTGTAGCTGATGTCACGAGAGTCGGTGCGTCAATAAGAATGGTGCGTGATTAGTCAGCAAAGGAAGAGCGGATGAACGTGACGATCGATGGACAGGTTGTGTTTGAAGACGAGCAGTTAAAAATCGAACCTGATAGTTTCAAGAGGGAATCGATGTTAAAAGCGGTTCCCGGTTTGGACGGGACTTTGAGCATCGATCTAGGCGGACGTGGCAGGACTATAAAGCAAAAAGGTGTGCTGCGAGCCAAAAGCACAGCCCAGCTTACCGCACAAGTCAACGCAATATCGGCTTTGATTGACGGCAAAACGCACACATTGACAACACGCAGCGGACAGCAATTTGATAATCTTCAGATGGATATGTTCAAGGTAGGCCAGCAGCGAATAAGCGGCAGCGGCGTGGAAGTTGATTATGAAATCGTCTATATGCAGTTAAAGGTTCGGCAATAATGTCACTTACCGGCGAAGGTATAGATTTTGTGAGGATTTGCGAGCTGCCCGCGGGTATCTGGTTGGATGGTGTTTATTTTGCATCGCCGCGCACCGCACTTGTGAGATGGCGTTCAAGTTTAAGCAACATGTTCTATCAGATTTATGTAAATAGTCGGTACGCTGGGACGACCATCGATGGCGACCAGCGCGAAATGGTTGTACAGATACCCACGTCTATGGAATCCGCTGTTCGCATCGAGGTCTTTGCTGTTAAGCCCGAACAAGCTCACCTTAAATTTAGTGATGAGATTGGACTATTGCCGACCGACAGCGGACGTGTGAAGCTAAAACTGCCGCGAAGCCAGACTCTGCCGATGGGTGCTACTTTAAACATTTATTGCGATAGTGGCACCGGTCAGATCGATTACGAAGAGCCTGTCAACAAAACGCCGTTATTGGTCTGGCCGAGTTGGCTAAATAAGGCCGGCTTCGGAATGAGCAAATTTGCTCTGGGTGACTTCGGCTGGGACTCGCCCGCGGCGGTGGGATTCGCAAAGGGAAGTTTCGGTAACGGCGAGTTCGGCCTGGACGCAGACACCATCGAGTGGGTGAGCCAGCCGATGCCCTTGGGCGCCTACAAATTCGGTGTGAAAGTTACCGACGAGCGCGGCAATGAAAGTAACGCAAGTGAAATTGGTCCTGTAACCATGACACCGGCGGCAAGGCCCGCTGAGAAGCTAAGCATCATATCGTTCGATAAGCAAACCGGCGAATTGATTCTGTACATGGAAACACCCGAAGGGTTACAACCCCCAAAGTAAATTTGGGGGCTAAACATGGCAAGTAAAGGAGCACGCAATGGCTGAAGTTTATCCATCCGACAACGAGTTGTTGAACATGCAATCTGAGAGCGAAACCGGCGTTGAGTATATTCCGACCGGCACGGCACCATATTACTTGCACTTTCGAAAGCTGTTGTACAGGCTGTTGCTGGCCTGCCGACGAGCAAATGATTTACGAGTCTACGATGAGGGCGGACTAAATATCGGGGTCAAGGCTGGAAAGTTCTGGCTGGGCACGCAACTAATTAGTTACACCGGCTCATCGGCAAACACTTTAGAGGACGACAAGGCAAACATCTATATCTATCTGGATTCAGCCGGCGCTCTCGTCACTGATGAGTACGATAGTTTCCCTGACATGGCGAACACTGCTCATATAAGACTGGCGATAGTGAGCACCTCGGCCGGTGACATCGACTCGATAACCGATTGCAGAACCGGGCATAATTTTGTAGTGCCTCATGGTGCCGGCGGTACGAAGAAAAACATCGAGGCGCATACGAGCGACGATGCACTCACGGAATCACAGTCCGGCAGTGTTCACAACAACCTGGACGCCACGGGGACAGTGACACTCTCTCTGCCCGCATCAGCCTCAGCAGGAACGATATTTACCTTCGTGGTTCAGGCATCACAAGAACTGCGTATTGATCCGGGTTCAGCGGCGATTAGAGATGACAGTGGCCAGACTGCCGACAAATACAAATCAGCTAACACCATCGGTGCAGCTCTTACTGTGGTAGCCGATCCAAATGGCGACTGGGCAACAATCGCCAAAAACGGGACCTGGACCGAAGAGACCTAAACAATGGATTCGATAATTCAGCTTGGAAGTCTTCATGCTGCAAGGAGATAACGATGTTGGTAAGCCCTAATCTGGCTAATCGCGCAAAAGTGGAGCGAAGATTTCTGCCTTTAATAGCAGGAGCTCAGTCCCAAAAACGTATCTGGCCATGTACAGTCATAAAAACTCTGGCCTGCGATGATGCCGGAGATTGGTCGGTAGTAAATGGTACCGTAAGCAACGATATGGATAATTACATCTGTGGCATGGACAACAAACAGTCGGTCAAGCTTCAGATCAGCGATACAGCAACAGCAGGATTTATGAATTATGATTTCGGCTCAGGGCAGGATTTAACAGACGGTGATAGTAAAGCGCCTTTCGTAAAGATTCGGTTCTATGTTCATGAAGGTAGCGGGGACAGCTCGTATTTGAACATAACGTCGTTGGCGATTTACTTGAACGACGCAAGCGATAGCTGGTCGGATTTCTTCGTGGTCAGTTTTCAGGACAACACTCCTCGCTGGGCCGGCTGGCACACGGTTATTCTGTCCCCCTCACATTTCAGCACTACAGGTTCGCCGAGCTGGAGCAATATCGACATTGTCAGAGTAAGGATCAACACAGGCGGTACCTCATATACACCGGCTGTGACTGTCGACCAAATAGAGTTTATCGCACGGCCAAGTAAGGCCTACTATTCATTCACTTTTGATGACAACTACGATGAGCATTACGAGATGGCGGCGTATCTGACTAGCAAGGGGATGTGCGGAACGTTCTACGTAATACCGACCAGCATCGGAAACTCCGGCCGATTGACACTGGAGCAATTGCACAGAATGCACGATGCAGGGCACATAATAGCGAACCATGGCTACAACTCACTTGGCTGGAAGACCGAAGACAAAAGCTTAAACGAGATGGTCACAGACATAACCAAGGCGGCGGAATGGCTGGCGGCTAACGGGTTCGGCGATGGTGCAAGACTTTGGGCGTTGCCGGACGGAACAGCTGCTTGGAAGCCACAAGGCATCTATCAGCTATTGGGTACATACGTCGACCAGATTCGCCTGACTTCGCCGCGAATAACCACGACTAAGTCAATCGCACCTTATCGCACTGATTTGTTAAACACAGGTCCCTTTGATAGCACCGAAGACGCTAACACAGCGCTTATCAATGTATCAAGTGACACGGGCGATAACGGTCTTGCGATAAGCGGTTGGCATAGCTTTGAGTCATTTACACAGAGTGACTTTGAAGCTCACGTTGATAATGTCGCAGCCAAACGCGACAGTGGTCATATCGAGGTTGTAACAGTTGCTGATTTGTTAATCGGTGGCTTTGTTTAGCAAAGTAGCCTCGTAGGGTGGGCACCGCCAAAGGCGGGCAAGCTTTAGCCCACCAAATAGAAAATAAATTAGTTTTGGTGGGGCGAGCCTCACCCTACCAATGTTAACTGTTGGCATTATTTAAAAAGAGGTTCAAGATGGCCAATGAAATACATGTCGACTACAGCAGCGGTAATGCCCTCTATGCGATTGTGCGCGACGCCGCAGGAAATGTCTGGTACACGTCGGGGCAGGTATTCGAAGCCTGGGGCACCGACGGACATGACGCGGATGATTACGATGTAGCCCTTACAGACAAAAACGGCAACAGGTATGTCGGCAGCTTTGATGGAAATATTCCTGCAGGTAGATATTCGATTCAGGTATTCTTTCAGGCCGGGGCAAACCCAGCGGACAGCGACGACCTGCTGGCAGGTGAGCAGATTATCTGGACCGGCAGCGGTGAACTGACCAGCGATAAGGTTCTGGCCAACAAAGCGGTTCAAAACAAAGCAACTGGCGCCATAGAGTATTACGACGATGACGGCCAAACAATCGTCCTTACTCATACGCCCACCGACGGCCAATCAAGTATCACCAGAACACCAAGCTAAAAAAGACAGACTCAAAACAATCAAGGAGATCAACCGATGGGAAGCTTTTCAGATTATTGGGAAAATGAAGTTCTCGATCATGTTTTCGGGAAAGGTAGCTATGCACCACCGACGATCTATGTAGCCTTATCGACAGCCGATCCAACTGATGATGGAAGTGGCATAGCCGAGCCGAGCGGAAATGGCTATTCACGTGTACAAACTCAGGCTTCCGATTGGAACGCGGCATCAAGCGGCTCATTGGATAATGCCAACGACATAACATTACCAGAGGCCACGGGTAATTGGGGAACAATAAGTCACTTTGCTCTGTTTGATGCAGCTTCTGGAGGAAATATGCTCGCTCATGGAGCATTGTCTGAATCTAAATCTGTAGGGACCGGTGACACTGCCAAGTTCGCTGCGGGCGATTTAGACGTGTCACTGGACTGAGGAGGTAAACTATGGCGACTATTAAAAAGAACTGGGCTGCTGTTCAAGACTTATATAGAACCGATGGCTATGGCGGCGGAGACGCCGACGTCGATAATACAGAGCGATTCGGCAGCGACGTGGACCTTGAAAGCAATGGACACGAAGGAGTGCACTGTCATCTAAAGTATGATGCTTCCGGCACGACCGACGACCTTGAGGTTGCTGTCTATGGCTCATTGGACGGGACAAACTACGACGATATAGCCATGACGAAGTTTACCGCCGACAATAACAGCGGCGCAGAAACCGAGATTAGCTTCGTGGTCAAAGACGTAGCACACTTTCGAGTCGGTCTGAAAAGAAGCGGCAGCACCGATACCTTCGAGGCTCATCTTACCTGCCAACGATGGAATTATAGTTCGGCATAAAAGAAATCAAAAATGCCAATACTAAAACCGCCAAAAGGAATACAACTCAACCGTAGCCATCGGCTTGCGCGCGGATTGGTTGGCTGCTGGCTCTTTAATGAGAACACAGGCGGCAAAGTCTTTGATTTGAGCAGAAATGGCAATGATGGAACTTTACAAGGCAATACTTCTTGGAAGCCTGGCAAATACGGCTCATGCCTGGATTTCGATGGAGATGGAGATTATGTTAGCGTCCCTTACAATTCTGGTTACGATGCTCTTGACTATGTGACAATTTCCTTATGGGTAAAGCTTAATAGTGACAATTCAAATGATATGATGTTTTTTTCGAGTTCTAGCGGAACTTCTTGGAAATGGTTATATGTGTGGAAAAATGGTTCTACCAAAGAAATAAAATTTGTAAATTCAAATGGATGGACGAGCGCGACAAGCACGACTGTAACAACTTCAAATATTTGGTACCATGTGGTTGGAGTTTGGAATAATAAAGATATGTACATCTATATCAACGGCGTGCTTGAGGATAGTACCACCGATGTCGACTCTCTAACTTCCCCCAGTTATGGTCTAAAGTTTGGTAGATGGGAAGCAACGAATCCTAAATATCTAAATGGCCAAATCGGCCACGTAATGATTTTCAACAGGACGTTGAGTACGGAGGAGATCCAGCAGCTTTATCGCGAGCCATCTTGTATGTTCGAGCATGGGCTATCACCGGCGGTCCTCTATGCGCCTGCAGAGGGAGTCGTCGAGCTTTCCAGCTCAATAGACGCATCAACAGCCACCACGGCGACAGTGAAGATAGACAAAAAGGTATCAGCAAGCTGTGCATGTGCGACGGAAGTGTCGGCGTCCTTGAAGTTAAGCCGCAACCTTGCTACAGAACTACAGAGCTTGGCTAATTTAATCGGCTCGCTAACTCTGGCCGGCGAGGTGGGATTGGCAGGAACAATAAGTGCGGCTCTATCGCTAAACGGAAAACTATCTTTAGTTACCGCGGGTAAATGGTTCACTGGTTCGTTGAAAACCGAAAGGAAATGGTTAATAGACGCACTTTTTGCTGGCATGACCGCCAATGCCTTTAAGCTGGGCACGGTGCTAAGCAATGGATGGTTCTGGATGCGGCGGTTGGAATGCTCAGTTCTTTATCGTGGGCTGAGTATGGACACGGTAGACTTTGCAAACATTCTGACTGTGGCTGAGCACAATGACAATACCATCTCGCCACCTGATTACATCTCGCACGACGCAGGCTTGAGCTATTTCTATGTGGTGCGCCGATTCAATGGTTGTGGGTATCAGGAATGTACTCTTGCCGCCGCTTTCAAAATTGCGATCAATATTGACGGCGAGCTAATAGAGCCACAACCGAACAAAGTGTTCACGTGCGTCGTTAGTCAGATAAATGGCAATAAGGTGCAATTGCTCTGGTTCTATTGTCCCATTGAACAGAAATCACAGCCGACGCGCTTCAACATTTATTGTGATAATAAAACGGGCCAAATTGATTACCAGGAGCCGCTAACGACAATTTCTTATCAGGGCAAGCGGTTCTACAGTTTCAGTAGTAACATGTTTGAAACCGGCAAATATCTGTTTGCCGTAAGGCCGATGGATGCTGAGCAAGTAGAGAATGATTCTTTAGCGCGGATAGGTATTCAGATTGATGCGGCAAGTCCCGAAGCGATTGATATTTTGAATGCTGAAACCTCGTAGGCAAGTACAGACGTTACGCATACTTCAGATAACTTAGCTGCGCTTATAGGTAGTCTTCAATGTCTAACAGAGTTGACTTCTTCCAACCAGACCAAACAAACCTATCTATTCCTGCAGCAACGGTCTCGATATTATTGGATGGCACCTTATGCCCTGACCTGGAGCCGATAGAGATTGTACGGGCGGGCTGGCCCGAATTTAGCTGGGCGAGACTTGCTTACAATCCTGCTGCACATCAGGATGCTGAGCATTTAGCTGTTGAGGATATCCAAAAAAGCTTTGCTATGGGTAAATCCATCTGTATTGAGCAATTCTACAATGCTGCTGCGCCGGATTCAGCGGCATTGAGTGTGCCTGTTTTCTGCGGACAGATAGAAAGCGTTGAGACCAAAATTAATTCAGACAATGGTGAACGCTTGGAATTTATTGCGAGGGATTTTAGCGCGACTATGAAGCGCATCACTGTTTATGGCCAACGTGTCGGCAGCACAGATGGTTCGACCATATTTTTGCCTGGTCTTGATACGATATTCAATCCCAACGGCCAAGCCAATGCTTCCGTTGAAACGATGGAGGTCTCAGGAAAAGAATACACAACCTTTTGTGCCCAGCCCCTGCAAAGCAGGTTCTTCAGCTACGCACAAATAATCGACTATCTTCTATGTGAGTATTTGCCACAAGGCCAACTGAGTAGGCCGAACATTGAGCAATTGCAGGCGTTGACCGAAAATCAACTGGCTCGTGACCTTGATGTCACGGAGATAAGTCTTCTGGGTGCGCTTGGCCGCTGCTGCGACAGGGTCGGCCTGAAGTTCAAATTCGTTCCACGACTGGCCGAGACCGGACCCAACCAGGCAATTGTCTTTTATATAAACGATGCAAACAGGACTGTAGAGTTGAATTGCCAGCCAGGCGGGCAAAAGCTGAGCATCTCAAAGACAAATATCGCAGCTCTGCACAGCAGAAAGAACTTCCATCCGGTGACACACAGATACATCGGTCAGGGCGACTTCAAAGTCTACGAGGCAACTTTCGAATTAATAAAGGCCTGGGACCCAAATCTTGAAGACACGTATTATGATAAGTTCTCGCCTTCGACGAATTCTGAGTTTTATAAGGTCAAAGATGTCTATCGTAAATGGGCTCTTAATGAGGCGGGTAACTATACAGGCGCTCCATACAATCAGGGTCAACCATTTGATTTTTCTAAAATATTCGGCACGAACAATTTCACCCGACGGCGCAGACGTTTCTGGCCGGTGTTAAGCACCGACAAACAAGGTAAGTCGCTGGGGTATTTCCTGCAGGTCTCGTTCGATGGCGTAAACTGGTGGCAGTATCTTTATGCCTTCAATAATCTTTTGGATGAGTGTGGAATTTGGCTCAGCGGTGACCAGCTTGATATCGATACCTGGGTTGCTGCGCTAAAAAGTGTGCTGCGATTCAGAATTACCGCTTCGGTGATTAGCGATGAGAGACTCAGTTGCGCCCCTGCCGATGGTCCAGTTGGTTCAGCCGCTCCTGTTATCGAACATGTGATAACGCTGCCGCGACAGTTCAAGTTCCGCAAGGTCTCCGATGAAAGTATCTTTGAACAATCAACCAGCGAAGCACTTGGCCAGCCGGATGAGATTGACGATTCCACTGCCTTGTATGAGTTCGTCCGAAAATCTGCCGTGGCTACATCTCAAACCATCGAGACGATTGATATAGAGACTCCCTGCCTTTTGCTGGACTACAGAGTAGGCGATAGAGTCACATCAAACCCTGAGAGCAGAGATTTATTTAGCTGTAGAAGCGACAACCGTAGCGAAAGTTACGTTGAGCGCGTGCGGATGGATTTCAAAAAACAGTGTACGAATTTGAGGGTCCTGCGCAAACGCATTTCATAAGTCGATGTGTCAATAAATAGGCGTGTGAATCTGTTAGAAATCATATAGGCATGCGAGATCCGTAGGGTGGGCTTTAGCCCACCAAGTACCAACAAATATTTTCATCGATGGGGCAAGCTCCACCCTACCAATTAAACTATGTAAATGTAAATCAGTTGGCGATCATGTAGACACACGAGATTTGAAATTATGGATATGACAGACAGCCAACAGGTTCTTCAAAGGCTTGCTCGAGATGATTCGCAGGCGAGGACTGAGATTGAGATTGTGACATCGCCCGGTGCCAGAGCCGCTGCGTGGGCGATTAAAGTGAAAAGCCACGTTTCTTATAATGTCTACAAAGTACGATCTGTCGTTATTGGAGATGCTGGCTCATATCCTGTAGAAATAGGACAGGACTGCGAAGCGGTTAACCTTGCTGAATCGTTTATTGAGCAGGGTACGCTATCGGCTGATACTTACGCGGTGATGTCAAGGGTCGGCGACAAATACGTCTTCTATGCAAAACCATGATATTTGTCGATGAGTTTATGCGTGAATGAACAAATGAGTGTGTGAATAGATAGTTTTATTACAACTCATCTACTCATTTACGCATTCACACATTTACATTCACGGGGATTCAATGAACCAGGCAAATTTCAAATCGTGGCGTTTCGATCGTCGGATAAATCTCTCCGTAATCGTGCAATTGGCATTTTTAGCTTGCCTGATTGTAGGCAGCTACGTCAATCTACAGAGACAGCTCGACCTCTTACAGCGTGATGTCACAATGCTGCTCCAGTGCCAGAAGGATTTTCAACATAAGCTCGAATTGTTATCAGCCAAAAGTATTTCTTATGAATATCGCCTGCAGGCTGTTGAAAAACAGCTCGCACAGGCCAAAAAATGAAGCGAATCTTTTCATTAAAGAAAAGAAAGGAGCGAAACCGTGAAAAATAATCCAGGCTGCTATAAAACTAGAATAGTGATGCGAATACTACGAGGCTTTGTGCTTTTATCGTTAAGTTTGTTGTGCTTACTTGCTGGCTGTGAGACTTTGCGTTTTACACCGAGTGAAAAACAAAAGCAAAACGCCTGGCTACACAACCGTACAACTCTTGCTGTAGTCGAGACAGCCAGAGCCGAAGATGCTTCCGAGAAACTAAAGGAACTGACAAATCTCAGCGAACTACAAAGCCGGGCGTTCGTTTCTTACTATGGTCTGCCGGATGAATTCCCCAAGGCAGAGACAGCCGACGATATTCTGGCGCAGTCCAACTGGCAGCTTGCCAGTTCTGCGCTCAACGAATCTACCAATCGTCCGGACGCCTGGCAGATGGCTGATTCTGCACTTGAGTTGGGTATTGGCGTTTGTGCTCTTCTGGGTGGTGTCTATGGCACGCGGGCTGTTCGGTTCCTAAAGGACACCAGAGCAAAGTCAGAAGCCTTGAAGGAAATCATCACCGGCAACGAGCTATTCAAGAAGCAAAACGCCTCTTCCGCCGCCGCCTTCAAATCCGCCCACGCTAACCAATCCCCCCAAACCCAGCAGATCGTGACACAGTTCAAAGCCTAACGCCTGAAGCAAAGAGTTTAGGCAAACCGTTGTGCTATGAAATGTTGTTGAACTGATAAAAAAAGACATACAAAGAATTCCACGGCCACAAATTGCTCAACCTGCTGCAGGGGTTTGCATGAGCCGTGATTAGCGCAACTCATCAACTCATTCACGTATTGACCTCACTTACTCTCGGTAGCAGTATCGGTAGGATTCTCATCTTCATATTGAAACAGTACATCCACAGATACATCAAAGGCTCTGGCGATTCTAAAAGCCAGCGGTAGTGATGGCGCATATTTGCCGGCTTCGATGGCGATGATAGTCTGGCGTGTCACGCCAACCTTATCAGCCAACTGCTGCTGTGTCATCTCGCCATTTTCAAAACGCAGCCGACGAATCTGGTTCTTGAGGATGTTATTTTTTTCACCCTTTGCCATTACTGCCTCCCCAGCCATACATAACCAGCGTTGCAATAGATTCCATCATTATCCAGATTCCGCCGGCAATGCATATCATCAATAGTAGAATAAGAGGATAATCCAATGCGCGTCTGGGCCCGAGCAATAAGACACAAATCACATTTTCTGCAACTATTGCCAGGACGAATGCCCATAATCCCACATAATGAGATTTTTTATGAATTTGCACGTCCCTCTCATCGAAATCAACTCGTTCGGACTTTTTTCGAATAATAAGTTTCGATATCGCTATGACAAATAGAGAGGGAATAATTATCAAAGACAAAGGTGTTGGGGGTGTCATGATCCACTTGAATTGCAGCACTATTGTTAATATGAAGCAAGCGATAAAACATAGGATTACTACAATCAGATTAAACCATGCAATTTTCTGCCATCTATTCATGGTTTTTCTCCTTTTGATTCCCGGCCGTATTGAATCAGACTGGCCAGACCTTGTACTAATGTAAAAATGACAAGGCCCCCCTAGAAGTGTCAGAGGCATTACGTTAACGGATATATAACCATGTGGACCAACGATGCACCAGGCAATCACGCATGCGGCAACGAAATATAACCAAAGCACGACATACGCGGCCATAACCGCTTTTTTATGAATTAATTGGTCCCGCTCATCAAAACTAACCTTCTTTTTTCCTTTACGGAGCTTGCCACAAATAAAAGGAAATAGCCAAAATAAGCCGCCCCAGATGACAATGCCTGTGAACATAAACACTGGCGCGAAGGATATTCTCCTGTCATAAGCAATAAATACGGCGACTCCGCCCGGGATTAGAAAACAAGCTAATCCCAAAAAGAAATAAATCCATGATTCTACCTTTGTGTGATTCATGATTTTTCTCCTTTGCCTGCCCAGCCATACTGAATCAGAGTGGTGATGCTTTGTACAAAAATAAAAACTGCGATTCCTTCAACGATTACAATTGGCATCACATTAACCGAGATGGAGCGATTCGAATCGGCGGATAGCCAAGCATAGATGCATGCGGCAATGAAATACAGCCAAAGCACAACATATCCGGCCAAAGCAGACCTTATTAAAATCAGCTTGTCTCGTTCATCAAAACCTATCTTTGTCTTTCTTTTCCATATCCTGTTAAAGAACAGAATTGACAGCCAAGACAAACCACCAATAATAGTTGAGCATGCGAACGAGAAAAGGTGCAGAAAAGTTGGTCCTTCAAGGTATATAAGCAGGACAGGTAACTGGCCGCAAACAGCCCATACAGGTACTACTAAGAGCAATGCAATCCAGGTTTCCCTTTGTGCCCTATTCATTATTTTCTCCTTTGCCCCTCCAGCCGTACTCGTTCAATATCGCTATCGAGTACAGAGTCATTACCACGAACATGCCAACGAAGACCATCCCGCACAGATATGTCACCGGCACCTTCCCATCCGGGCCGTACACAAAGAACGGTGCCATTGCCATCAGCACAAATATTGGCCAGAAACCCCAATACGCTGCGACCATTGCCTTTCTTTTAATTAGTAAGTCCCTTTCATCAAGCGGAGGTTTCTTGCTCTTAGTCCTAAATATAGAAGGGTCGACACGACTAAGGCCTATCAGTGCTATGAAAGCAAATCCAGCCATTGCACTGTGCCATTTAAAATCGAATACAAAGCGCAAGACCCCAACCGCTGTCAGACTCAAGGCCAAAGCTAATCCTATAACGATAAGAGTAAACCTCGCTTCTTTCTGCCACTTGTTCATAACAGTTCTCCCGTTCTAATTATGATTTCAATGAAATCATGTAAACTATATCGTACATAATGTAAACTATACTATACTATATGTCAAGTACTTTTTACATTTTTTACGGAAAAATTTTCAAATTGGCTGTTTGCAGGAGTCGATTTTTGTAGGTCTCTAAGCCATAAGCTATTACACCAAATCGGAAATACTGGATTTTGACTAAATTCCGGCAGAAAATTTTCTGGGTATCTAAAATTGGGTTTAAAGTGTCTGGTCGAGAAACTTCTGCTCAGATTCCTTACACAATTCCGATAGATATTCTGATGACAGTTGTTAGCTTACAAACAAAGCAGTGCCCGTTTTGTGCCGAGACTATCCAGGCCCAGGCTATCAAGTGCCGTTTCTGCGGAGAGTTCTTAGACGGCCGCCAGGCCAAAGCTGTAGAGGCCAGCTTAGAATCAAATTCACAATTATCCCCGACATGGCAAGCATCAGATGAGGTTCTGTTCAGGGCCAGGCCGTCCCTGTGTGCAAGGGCTGGTTCACTAATGCGATGGCTGGTACTTTTAGCTGGGGCAGGTCTTTTGGCTTACTTTCCCATCGAGAGCTTAGCCAATGACCTATTGGGCCTCAAGCTTGCCGAAAGCCAGATTTCGATGTTCAGCCAGTACAGAGTTATTGTTGGCGCTGGTCTTGCGGGAATAGCTTTGTTTTTTATTCTGATAAAGATTATCAGGCTCAAAGCAGTCTGTTATGAAATCACAGCCGACAGGATTGAGTGGAGGCGGGGTGTTTTAAGCAGAAGGTATGACAATCTGGATATGTTCCGGGTAGCCGACCTGAAGCTTCACAGGAACTTGTTCGATTGTATCCTTGGCATCGGCACCGTGACTCTTGTCACGATGGATAAGACGGACCCGGAATTTGTATTTGAGAAGATACGAAGGCCCCGTAAACTCTACGATGTTATTAAGAAAGCCAGTCTCGAAGCAACCAAGCAGGGCAGCGTACTGCACCTAGAAAAGGATTAGCGCAGCCTACAGAAGCCTTGTTCAAGACAATCCCCTTCTCAATTTCTACATCTGTTCGTGCTTAAGCAACTTTGCTTTTAGATCTTTTCCACCGGCAGCGGAGAAGCCGCCGATTTTACCGTCGCTGCGAACAATCCGGTGACATGGAATGATAAGCGGCAGGGGATTCTTTGCCAATGCGTTGCCGACTGCCCTTGCAAAAGCGGGGCTACCGAGTTTCTTTGCCAGAGCCGAATAGCTTGTCGTCTGGCCGAATCCTATCTCACGGCAGGCAGTCAAGACCGCCCTAGTAAAGTGACTCAAGCAGTTCAGAGTGATAGGTGTCTCTACGCCAAATTCTAAGCACGCACCTTTAAAATAGGCTTTTATTTGTTCTTGCAGGGGTCTAAACAATCCCTTAAAATATCGGGCGGATGGCGCGTCGACGTTCGCTTCTATCCCCAAAAGCTGGGCCTTTACCCTCTGCTGCTGAGGTAGTGGCAGGCAGCTTCGACAAATACCTAATTCAGTGCCCGCCAAGCCGAAGTAACCCCATTTGGTCTGAAAAATCGTGTAATTGAGTGTTTCTTGCATAAATGTAGTAATGCCTTCAAAATATGGTATGTAGCAGCCGAAATTCGTTGACGCAATAGTAAAATTCTGATAAAAACTTCAGGTTTTATGAATAATAAAGAGAAACTCCGCGTAAAACGCGGGGCTAAATGTTTAGCCGTCGCCGCGCCGGCTCCAGTAGAACTTTAAACTTATGTCACTTGAAGAACTGAGAAAACGTATAGATGAAATCGACTATCAACTCGTGCAGTTAATGAACGAACGTGCACGTGTTGTTGTGGAGATAGGTAAGCTAAAGAATAAAACGGATAAGCCGGTATATTCGCCGGACCGTGAAAAACAGGTCTTTGCCAAGATTACTCAGGCCAATAAAGGCCCGCTGCCGGACAAATGCCTGGTTGCTATCTGGCGTGAATTGATGAGCGGCTCATTTGTCCTGGAGAAACCTCTGCGGATTGGCTATCTCGGTCCCGATGGCAGTTTCAGCCACACCGCTGCGATGCTCAAGTTTGGCCAAAGCGTCGAATATGAGCCGCTTGCTGATATCACAAGTATCTTTGGCGAAGTCAGCAAAGGTCACTGCAATCTGGGTATGGCACCCGTCGAGAACACGATGGGTGGCGGCGTAATAGAGACGCTTGATGCCCTAATAGATTCGGATGTCAAAATCTGCGCTGAGGTTCTGATGGCAATCCACCACAACCTCTTGGCCAACTGCTCGCTTGATGAAATCCAGAAAATTTATTCTAAGCCGGAAGTTTTCGCCCAGTGCCGAAACTGGCTAAGTGCTACCTTCAAGCAAGCCCAGACTATTCCTGTCGCTTCTACTGCCAGAGCGGCACAAATGGCTGCTGCAGAAGCTGGTGTTGCGGCGATTGGCTCCAGGGTAGCTGCGGAGTTATATGGCCTTGGAATCGTATGTGAAAATATAGAGGACACTCCAAACAACATAACCAGGTTTCTTGTCCTCAGTCGCGAAGATGCAAAGCCCACCGGCGAAGATAAAACCGCAATTCTGTTTAGTACCGCTCACAAGGCTGGTGCATTGGCTGATGTGCTTGAAGTTTTCAAGCGCTACAACATCAACTTGACAAATATAGAGTCCAGGCCGAGCAGAAAAAGGCAATGGGAATACTATTTCTTTGTGGATTTTGTCGGGCATAGGCAAGACGAGCACGTCCAGAAGGGCCTGGAAGAAGCTCGCAAGCACTGTTTGCAGCTTTCGATACTGGGCAGTTTCCCTCGAGCAATGGAGCTACTTTAACTTGATTGGCATTTATAGGCTCATCGATTAACAACGAACTATACTGAGGAACGTACTATGAGAAAGCCATTTGTGGCTGGCAACTGGAAGATGAACACTGATAGTCACACGAGCGTTCAGCTCGCTGAGCTTATTGTCTCTGGGTCTTGCGAATTGGCGGGTGACAGCGTTACTGTGGCAGTTTGTCCGCCATTCGTTTATCTACAGACCGTAGCAAAGGCTGTGAGCGCTTCGCACGTTGCCGTCGGCGCTCAGGATGTATACTATGAGTCAAAAGGCGCTTTTACCGGAGAGGTAAGCCCTGCTATGCTCAAGGACGTAGGCTGTACGTACGTCTTATGTGGTCACTCGGAACGCCGGCACGTTATTGGCGAGACCGACGAACTGGTAAATCGCAAGGTAATCGCTGCACTTGGTGGTGGCCTTTTACCGATATTATGTGTTGGTGAGCTGCTCGCCGAACGAGATGCATCACAAACGGAAATTGTTGTGAGTCGCCATCTTAAGGAAGGGCTTGCTGGTTTGAGTGCTGAGAAGGTCTCTGCTGTGACGATAGCTTATGAGCCTGTATGGGCTATTGGGACAGGCCGGACCGCAACATCTCAGCAGGCCCAGGAAGTACACGGCTTTATCCGGGACTTGTTGGACCAGATGTATGATGCAGAATTAGCCGAGGAGATTCGCATTCTATACGGCGGTTCGGTAAAGCCGAATAATTCCGCCGAACTTATGAGTCAATCAGACGTCGATGGTCTGCTGGTTGGTGGAGCAAGCTTGAAAGCCGACGATTTTCTCGCGATAGTGCGCTCAGCGGTTTAAGCGTATGACTTGAAAAAACAATCAAGCATGACAGACAGAATAAAACCGGTTACAGCATACGTTTTGGTTCTTATTTGTTACTTTTAATCTAAAGGTTAATCTTGGGGCATGAGTATGATGTTGTTACCAATATTGGCAGTGGGTTTTATCATGAAGATCGCTGCCGTCCTCTTCATTTTATGCTCAGTATCGCTGATTCTGATTATTCTGATTCAGAAGGGAAGAGGCGGCGGTTTGAGCGGAGCATTTGGAGGAGGTATGGCCAGTGGTCTTTTAGGCTCAAAAACAGGTGATTTTCTTACGTGGGTTACAATAGTCTTGGTTGCTGTCTTTTTAAGCCTTGCGGTATTGATGGCTAAGTTTTACAGGCCCACTGTCACTGAGTACGGTGCAACCGAGCCTGTCAGACAACAACAGCCTGTAGATGTAGAATCACCGGCTGAGCTTGACTATGATGAGGCTGCATCCGAAGACGCTAATGCCGGTGCAGATGTGGATGTGCCCGGCGGTTAATAAGCCTGAAGATTATTAATAAATCTTAGGCTTATCAATAACTGGATACTTTCGCCTCTGGAGGTGTAAACTATTCAAATTTATAAGCCTGAGGCTTATCACAGCAGAACCGACTCAATTTCAGTTGGAAATGTAAGCGCTATGATAAATAGTATGACTGGCTATGGTGAAGCGCAGGCCGATCTGGACGGTGTATCTTATGCCGTTGAGATCAAGACGGTGAACAATCGTTACCTCAAGACGGTTCTGAAGCTGCCCGAAGTGGTCGCGTTTTTAGAGAAAGATATCGAAAAACTGCTCCGCAACAGCCTAGCTCGCGGGACGGTGAACTATACGCTTCGCCTCAAGAACGTCTCCGCAAAAGCGTTTTTTGAAATAGACGAAACAGCCTTACAAGCTGTTATGGAAAAACTCAACCAACTCGAGTCTGCGTCGGATATCAAAGGGACAATTGATATTGGCAGTTTATTGGGCTTGCCTGGCATTATTAGGCCAGCATCTCCAGATACCGAAGCGGCTGAGCAAATCAGAACCATAGTATTGGATATCACTCAGCAGGCGATAGAAAAGGTCAAACAAATGCGAGCCGCTGAAGGAAATTTTTTAGCGGCTGATTTGGAGTGTAACTGCAAGGCAATAAGCCAGGACCTCGATCGTATAGGGGCTCGCACCTCCATCGTGATGCGAGAATACGCAGAAAAGCTCAGAAAAAGGGTCAACGAGCTTTTAGCCGAGGTCAAACTGCAATTGGATGAACCGACACTTGCAAGGGAAGTAGCGGTTTTAGCTGACAGGTCGGATATATCAGAGGAGGTCGCCCGTTTGGACTCACACTTGCAGCAGTTCGCCCAGACTTTTCAAGAGCATGGTCAGGTCGGCCGCAGGTTGGATTTTATCGCGCAGGAGATTCTCAGAGAGGCCAATACAATCGCCAGCAAAGCCTCAGATACAGATATCATCCAGCAGGTAGTGGATATCAAGTGCCGGACCGACCGGATCAAAGAACAGATTCAGAATGTGGAATAATTGGGACCGCGTTTGTAAATGAGTATGTCAGTTGATGAGACGAAGCTGCTGCCCGACTTGCCTCTGCGTCTCTCGTCGCCTGCCCCCGCGTCTCTCGACGCGAGTCGGGGCGGCGGGCAAGACGAGGCAGCAGGTAACTCGTTAACTCATTCACGCATTTACCCATCCACTCATTGACTATGGCTAAAGCGAAAGAAAACAAAGGAAGAGTCGTAATAGTAAGCGGCCCATCGGGAGTCGGGAAAAGTACGATCTGTCGAGAGGTGGTCAAGCAACTGCCCGACGTCTATCTTAGCATCTCTGTTACTACTCGACCACCGGGCCCGAGCGAAACGAACGGCCACGATTATCGGTTCCTTTCAAAACAGCAGTTCCAGGAGCGAGTAGACAAAAACCTGCTGTTGGAACATGCTAAGGTGTTCGGCCACTGGTATGGGTCGCCCAAGGACAAAGTCGAAGAGTCGCTGCAGGCCGGTAAAACCGTCATCCTGGAGATTGATGTCCAGGGTGCCAAGCAGGCAAAGGAGGTTTATCCGGACGCCACAATGATTTTTATTCTGCCGCCAAGGGCGAAGACCCTGGCCGAACGCATGGACCAAAGGGGTAGAGAGAATCCCCAAGTAGCAGAAGAGCGATTGAATGGAGCAAGCAGTGAAATTGCAGCAGCCTGGCAATATTACAACCACATGGTCATAAATGAGGACTTGCAGCAGGCTGTCAAAGAGGTTGTGGAGGTTATCCGAGGAAATGTAAACGGCGGCGAGTCGCAAGATAGTTCCGCGGCAAACGTTGGAGAAAGATAATATGTTAGAAGAGCTTAAGAGCGAAAAAATAATCAACAAAGTTGGCGGAAAATTCAAATTGGCTGCGCTTGTTCAGAAGCGATTGGCGGAGCTATTACAGGGCTCCCGGCCTCTGATTGAGAATACCGAGGGCAAAACCATGCTCGAGATTGTCGTCCAAGAAATTCTGCAGGACAAGATCACTATCGAGGGATTGTCGCCCAACAATAAAGCCCAAGGTACAGACTCAAAGAAAACAGACAAGCCTGAGGGCAAAGACTAAAAATATTATCAAATGTAACCTCACGTACTGGTGGCGGAGCATCAGATGCTCGAGAACCTAAACATTTTACTTGGTGTAACCGGCGGGATAGCTGCATATAAAGCGGTGGATTTGGCCAGTAAGTTGTCTGCTGCAGGGGCCAGCGTAAAGACGGTAATGACTGAGAACGCCTGCGAGCTGATTGGTCAAAAGAGTTTCGAAGCCGTTACCGGCTCGGATGTCTTTACCAGCTTATGGAGCAGTCCTGAGCAGTTCGGTAACACTCCTCATATTGCCTTGCTTGATTGGGCTGAAATTGTGGTGGTGGCACCGGCTACGGCAGACATAATTGGCAAGGTTGCTAACGGTATTTGTGATGACCTGCTCAGCACCACTGTTTGCGCGTGTTGGCAAAAGCCAGCGCTTTTTGCTCCTGCGATGAACAACAATATGTGGGAGAACCCAGCCGTTCAGCGCAATGTAGAGACACTAAAGCAGATGGGTTTTCAGTTGATAGGCCCTGTCAAAGGCCGACTCGCCTGCGGCACGGAGGCTATCGGCAGAATGGCTGAACCCCAGGACATATTAAAAGCAGTTGAAAAACTCGCCTCAAAAATCGACAAGCATCACCCCTAAGCAATGAAACGTCAAGGCAAACTGCGAGATACGCTTCACGAGATACGATATGCGATTCTTAATCACAGCAGGAGGCACACGGGAATACATCGACCCTGTGCGTTATATTTCCAACGCAAGCAGCGGCAAGATGGGCTATGCTCTTGCGAAGGCGGCGTTCGATGCAGGACATAAAGTGACGCTTATCAGCGCATCTGATTTACAGCCGCCTGTGGGAATGGACTTCGTAGGCGTCGAAAGTGCGCAGGATATGTTTAACGCCGTTAAGGAGTTCTTCCCAAAATGTGACTGTTTGATAATGGCAGCGGCCGTGGCCGATTATACTCCCGTGCGACCGTCTAAATCAAAAATCAAAAGACAGAACAAGTCCCTGACTATTAGGTTAAAACCCACTACTGACATCCTCAAATGGGCAGGTAAACATAAGAAAGTAAGAAGACAGAAGACAGGAGACAGAAGACAGAAGGATCAAATCATTGTTGGCTTTGCTCTGGAAGATAAGAACTTACGCAAAAACGCAGCGAAAAAGCTGAAAGAAAAAAACCTTGATATAATAATCGCCAACACACCCAAATCCATCGGCTCCGATGAGACAGCTATCCAAATCAAAGTACCTGCCAAGAGTTGGATACAGTTTTCTCCTGCTAACAAAACTGTGGCTGCTTATAAAATAATCGAAATGATAAACATCATACAAGAAGAGTGCGTAACCAGCTAAGATCTCGGCCAATAACTAATTCGTACTTTTGTAGATGATGTGTCGTTTTCATTGGAATTCTTTCGCTTTCAAAACCACACGAAGAAGCAAGACTTTGTATTTCAGGGGCATCATCATAAGTCATAAGAACATCACCTTGCACCTTAGATGTGACAGCAAATAGGTTTTCATGGTCTATTTGGTGGTGAAGATATAACCTCCTACCAGCTTTAGTATATGGCGGGTCAATGAAGAAAACCACATTCAATGAATCGCTTTCTTCCCTTATGACATTAAGCCCATCACCCTGAATGAATTTTATTTTGTTCCTTATCTTGGCTATTCTCAGGATTCTTTTGCATATAGTTTCAGGATACCATCGAGATTTCATGCCTTTTCCGTTTTCTCCATTCTTTACCAAACCGGCGCCGGGAGCCAAAATACCGCCATGCTGAAGCCTGTTACGAAGAATTGTACAAAAAGCCCTCTCTCTGACAGATTTTGGGCTGTGACTTAATACTTCTTCTACATTTTCAGGAGTCACATCAAAATTTATAACTTGTTCCGCAAGCCAGTTAGCCTGCGAACTTAGCATAGTACGCCATACCGATGCAATATCTTCATCTTTCTCCACAAACGTTACATCGGCAACGAGATTCTCAAATGCAGCGGTCAGTCCAATTATCCCTCCACCTGCAAAAGGTTCAATTAAAGATATTGTTCTATTGTACTGCTTAAGCCATTCTCTTGCATAAGGAACAAACCACGTCTTACCTCCAGGATACCTAAACGGACTTCGCATAGGCACTGTAGCAACATTAATCGGATTTTTAAAAGTTTTTGTTTTGAAAAGTTCTAACTGCATAACATTACTTATTTTTTAGCTTAAAACTTCATCTGTCAAAGTTGGCGCATCAGGCGGATTTTCTTCCAAATGTTCATCCAGCTTTGTTTGCAAGATACTAACAAACTCGCTGATATCCCCGGGTTCAGGCTTAACAATTCGCTCAAGTGCCGGTTCAAATTGTGTATAAACTATATCTTCGCGAGTAAGAACAAATCGGTTCCGCTCAGTATTTTCCTTAAGGTCGTATAACATCCAGGCGATATCTGCTGCTTTTGGTTTGGATTTCGGCATCTCTGGCAAAGTCTCGAAAAACGACTTCTGCAATGCTACAGCTTGCTGTTTACCCCATGCTTTCAAAATCCCACCCTTATAGAGTATTTGTGGTATTAGCCGTTTTCTTGATGAGGAAAGGTAATCTGGTTTTGGATAATTAGGCTTGCCCTTCCACCCTGCATATCGATTAGCCTTTTGATTTGAGATATAACTCTCAAAAGGAGAACGAATATTTCCAGAGATATACACTGCTTGAACTTCAAGAGCTCCAAAGTCAACTATTTTCCCATTGTTATCATACTCAACCAAAACAATGTCGATGTGTCCCGCAGTTTTTCCATTAACGTCATTTAAGTTTACCTCCAATATAGAAGTCCAAGCATTATTACCTTCAAAAAAGAAGTCGGATGCATCTTCAGCAATTGTCCAGTTTTCGCGAAATCGCACAGGACAAGTTATTACAGGCTTCTCAGCATGAAAAATACTGCATACTCCAAGCGGTTCTTTTGCCTTGTCTTTTGTGCAGGACGGTACACGATTGTTAAATGGGCAAAGTTTGTTTTTCCTGTGCCGCAAGGTTGCCTTTGATACATCTGAAACAGGAAAGCCAAATACTTCTGCCAAGGGTTGCGAATTCCGGTTGATATTGTCTATACAATTGCGCCTCATAATAATCGTTTAACGCTTCAACAATACCCAATGATTATTATATTCTGCCTTCCCGGACAGACAAGTTTATAAAATAGCAAACTCCCGCGTTAGTCCTTTATGCCAAGGTCTTCTTTTGTAAGGATGGACTCAAATTCATAGCCAGCCTTGGCGACATTCTCCTGCGCTCCCTGCTTGCGGTCGATAACACAAACGATTCTTTCAACCGTCGCACCGGCTTCGGTAATAACCTTCGCAGCTTCGAGGACCTGTCCGCCTGTAGTGGCAATGTCCTCTACCAGTAAAACCACATCGTCTGATTTTAGAACACCTTCAATAAGTTTTCCGGTTCCGTAGCCCTTTTTGCTGTTGCGAACAATTATCCAGCTCTTACCTGTCTCCATGGCTGTCGCCGCTGCCAGTGCCACACCACCCAGCTCAGCGCCGGCTATCAAAGTGACATCGTCGGTGACGTGCTTGGCGAACTCTTGACCAAGCGCCTTGAGGATATCCGGACAGGTCTCAAAAAGATATTTATCCAGGTAGTATTTACTTCGTTTACCGCTGCGAAGAACAAAGTCGCCTTCCAGGTAAGCCGTTTCCTTTATGCGTTTGATTAGTTCATCTCGATTCATCTTTATTCTCTAAAAATAACGTATGCAACTAGAATTTCTACAAACCAGCTTAACATTGTGTAAGCCAATTTTCAAAGCAAATTTGAATCTCGGTGAAACCTCCGTTTTTTTCTTTGAATCCTAACCTGGCAACGATACATTATTTTCAGAGTTCAGCAAAATTCTCTTTTTCGATTATGAACATGCGATGAACAGTGCGTGCAGAATTCCAAGAGTAGCTTCAGGAACAGGACTATTTGACGAAATTGTTACTGATTCTCCTCCCACAGAAGGCGTAAAGTATGCGGGATCAAAACTGAAGCTCATTGGCTACATACTTAGTCTGATAAAAAAGGTGGATGCCAAAACAATCCTGGACGGGTTTTCTGGGACAACACGCGTTTCTCAGGCCCTTGCAAAAAGTGGCTATCAGGTTCTATCCAATGATATTGCCGTCTGGTCCGAAGTATTCGGCACCTGTTATCTGTTGAACAAAAAGAAGCGAGCTGAGTATCGAGAGCTTATTGAACACCTTAATGCCGTCAAACCGACCGATGGCTGGTTTACAGAACATTATGGGGGGCTACCAAATGGAGGCTGTGCTATTCAGGCAGATGGGCGAAAAAAACCTTGGCAGGTTCACAATACAAGAAAGCTCGATGCGATTAGAGATGAGATTGATCGACTGTCGCTGCCAACTGTCGATAAGGCCGTAGCTCTTACCAGCTTAATTCTTGCTCTTGATGAAGTCGATAGCACACTTGGACACTTTGTATCATATCTGAAGGGTTGGTCGCCACGATCTTATAAAGAGCTTCATCTCAAAGTGCCCAATGTATTTGTGACTGAAAAAGAGCAAAAAGTCTTCCGGCAGGATATTTTTAACCTGGTGAAAGATATTTCCGCAGATCTTGCATACTTCGACCCACCTTACGGCTCCAATAATGAAAAGATGCCGCCTTCACGGGTTAGGTATGCGTCATATTATCATCTATGGACAACGATATGTCTTAACGACAAGCCAAAACTGTTTGGTAAAGCCAAAAGGCGCGAAGACACGTCAGACGTAGTAGCGGGTTCTATTTTTGAAGAATTCCGAAGGAACAACAACGGCAGGTTCATTGTCATGGAAGCTATCGAGCGTTTAATCAAAAGCACAAACGCACAATGGATTCTGTTGTCTTATAGTTCCGGAGGAAGGGCAACCGCTCACGAATTAAATGAAGTTCTGTCCGAGTGCGGGACAATTTTAGACCTTCTGGAATTGGATTATAAGAAGAACATAATGGCCGAAATGAAGTGGACGAACGAATGGATACGCAGTTCGGATCAGCCACATCGTGAGTTTCTATTTTTAATTGAAAAGAGATAAGCCAGCCAAGAAATACGGCGTTCTGCGAGTCTATGCGACAGTGTTTTAGACTTGCAAGTTGACTTTTCTGCTGATCTGTTTGCTGTATCGCCTGCGAATCGGGGTCACGACATTTCTAACGAACTCATCTACCTGTTGTGGCGCTCTGCCGATGTACGCTTTTGGCTCCAGCAGCTTATCGAGATTGACCTTGGCAAAAGAGATATCGGCCTTAAGTCTGCCGATCAAATCGTTCGCCCTGCCGAATTGTTTGACCTGTGCCGCCGCAGCTTGGGAGTGCAATCGTACCTTCTCGTGCAATTCCTGTCTATTACCGCCTGCTTTTACTCCTGCCATCATAATATTTTCTGTTGCCATAAAAGGCAGCTCCGCCGCCACGCGTGCCTCTATCACCTTCGGATAGACTACAAGTCCGTCTACAACATTGATGAGTATTTGCAGAATTCCATCAACCGCCAGAAATGCTTCGGGAATGACTACCCGTCTGTTGGCCGAATCATCAAGTGTTCTTTCAAACCACTGTTCCGAGGCTGTCATCTGTGGGCTCGAAGCAAGACTCAGAACAAACCTGCTAAGCGCCGTGGCTCTTTCGCAGCGCATCGGATTTCTTTTGTAAGCCATCGTCGATGAGCCAACCTGGCTTTTTTCAAACGGCTCTTCAATCTCTTTCAGATTAGCGAGCAGTCGCAGGTCGTTGCACATTTTATGTGCCGACTGCGCGATCAACGCCAGTGCGTTGATAACCATCGTATCGATTTTGCGCTGATAGGTCTGGCCGGTAACGGCGCATATCTTTTCGAAGCCGAACGCGGCAGCTACCATTTTATCAAGCTGCTTGACCTTGCTACGGTTGCCATCGAATAATTCAAGATACGATGCCTGCGTTCCCGTCACGCCCTTTACGCCTCGAAAGGGCAGCGTCTGGAGCCTATGCTCGATTTCCTGCAAATCCATCACGAACTCATAGCACCAAAGCGTAGCCCTCTTGCCGACGGTGGTAAGTTGTGCTGGTTGATAATGAGTAAAGCCCAGCGTTGGCAGCGCTCGATACTGTTTGGCAAACTCGCCCAGAAGGTCTATCACCGTCGCCAGTTTAGCTGCGGTAAGTTCCAGTGCTTCCCGAACAATTATCAAGTCCGCGTTATCGCCTACGAAGCAACTGGTCGCGCCGAGGTGGATAATCGGTCCAGCTTTAGGTGCAGCGTCTGCGAAGGTGTGGATGTGAGCCATGACATCATGACGAAATTTCTTTTCGTATTTTGCTGCCTTTTTGAAGTCGATATCGTCGAGGTGCCGGGCCATCTGGCTTATCTGGCTGCGCTTTATATTCAAGCCGAGCTTTTTTTGCGCCTTGGCAAGTTCCAGCCAGAGTCTGCGCCACGTGCTGAATTTCTTCTGCGCCCCGAAAAGCTCTGCCATTTCCGGCGAGGCATTTCGCTCAACCAACGGGCTTACATAAAGTGTCCGGTCATTCGGCATATTACTTCCCCAATATGCAAATCACTTTAGTTTATATTGCCTTTGATACGCCCGGATTACGGCGTTTTTAATATCTGGAGGCTGTACCTCGTATTGATCAAACTCATTGATATTATCATGTTTCAAATGCAACTGTCCTTTGCCCACGTTTCCTCTATGTTGGCCCTTTGAAAAGTATTTGTTATTTTGAACATCATCGCGCGTAAGCACTCAGTACCGGATTATATCCCGCCAAACTCCAATCCATACAAAAACATCGGCGCACCTCAGCTTTCAGCTTTTCCACGAGCCTTCCCAGCTATTTGGTAATTGGCAAATAATCAAACGGTGCTTTGGTTTTTTGTTGTTGCTTTTCTTTTATATCTTCTTGAGTTATACCTTGCACTTTCAACGGAATATCCACTTCAAGAAATGGACTTTTAGCCTGCCACCCTGTCCTGCCACTCTGCCTATATCGTTCAAGCCTTCTTATAGTGATTTCTGCAAATATAGGATCTATGTCACTCGTAAAACACCGTCTTGCCAATCTTTCGCAGGCTAACAAAGTAGTACCAGAATGAGAGAAAAAGTCTATAACCAAGTCATTGCGAGCAGAACTGGCTGATATAATTCTTTCTATTGCCTTTAGGGGTTTCTGAGCGTAACAGCCTGGAACATTTTCCTCCATTCGATAGAATACCTGCTGAATATCAACCCATACATTTCCTGCTCTGATAGTGTTTGATCTGCTCCGCTGCAGGTTTTCCGTCATTTTCCCGTTAACTTCTTTATAATAGCCCCTTAGAATTTTTGGTATGTCCGTGTATTCAGCTTCAACATTGAAATCAGCATTGCCCTTTAGATAATACAGAAGCTCCTGCCTGACAGCCATCCAGTTTTTCTGAGTACCATAGCCTCGCTGATTTCTCATCGTAATTAGGCTTCGAGTTCTCAGTTCATTGAAGTCTCTCATCATGATAATGAAATCTGCCAATGGCTGAAAGCCTGCATTTTGGTCAGCTCCGAGCCATATATATAAACTTGAGTTATCTTCTAATACCTCACACGTGTTCCGAACCCACCTCTTACTCCATTCGATATAGGCTTCTATCGATATTTTACTGAGCCTTTCAGTATTTACACTGCCAACAGCGACATTATAGGGGGGGTCTTGAATTGCAAGTGCGGATTTACTTGCTCCCATTAGTAGTTGGACATCCGTTTCGCTTGTTGCGTCAAGACAACCAATCTTATGTCCACTAACGGGATCCTCCCAGATTTGACCACGCCTCAGACGGCAATGAGGCAGCAACAATTTTCTGATGTCGTGATTGCTGTCAATCCTTTGCAGAGCTTCATTAGTCATTTGTTCAGCGCTCCTTCAGTTACCGAGCTTTGCGGTTCTTTCAGCCAACAGTTGCTCGATTGTACCTATATCTTCCTGGCTTAGGTCCCAGTCCGAAGCCGGTGCAGTCTCGGTAATCTGCTCAGGCCTTCGCGCGCCCACAATCGCTGCGGTGACTTCTTGCCTGCGAAGAACCCATGCGATTGCAAGCTGAGCCAATGTTCTGTTATTTCGCTGGGCTATGGGACGAAGATTCTCCACAAGCTCTAACGTCGCAGTAAACTGTGGCTCATGGAATTCGGGGCTTCTTCTTCGGTGGTCGTCCAGAGCCAGATTCGCGAGCCTTTCCTGGCTGAATTTGCCCGTAAGCAGTCCCCGCTGCATCGGGCTGTATACGACTACGCCGATATTATGCTGAGCACAATACGCCAGCGCCCCGTCTTCTACTTCGCGACGGTTCATATTATAAGCAGGTTGAAGTGAGGTAACAGGATGAATTTTACGCACCCTTTCTATCTGCTCGATTGTGGAATTTGATACTCCGAGGTATCGAATTTTACCTTCATCGGCCAGTTTAGCCATTTCCTCCCAGGCCTCTTCGAGGTCCTCATCCGGCTCAGGCCAATGTATCTGATACAGGTCGATTGACTCTATTCCAAGCCGTTTAAGACTCCCTTCACATTCTTTGCGTATGCTCTCTTTCTTCAGGCAGCTTACCTTTTCTCTTTTCTCGTTCCACAACAGCCCGCACTTGGTCGCTATAAATGGCTTATAGTCTGTCCGCTTTAGAGCCTGTCCGACGAGCTCTTCGGAATGGCCGCACCCATAAACCGGCGCCGAATCTATCCAGTTGATGCCCTCATCCAGAGCTTTTAGAATCGCTGCTATTGCATCGTCGTCGTTCTGTGGACCCCAGCCGAACTGCCAAGGCCCGCCCATGGCCCACGTGCCCAAGCCGACCGTCGTAAGATTTAGGTCGGTATTTCCCAGTTGTCGTTTTTGCATAAATCTATCCCCCTGCAAAAGTGTGGCAGAACTAATATCCATTCACACCGTAGAATAATGCGTTTAAAGCCTTTTATCAATAATTTTGTGATTTGATTTTGCTCGGCTTTTCGCCACTGGCCCAAGAAAGCCCGAACTTGAAACAAACGTTGCCGCTGGTTAAACTCTAATAGCTGGCGTCGAAAGAATTGAATATGCCATTGAATTGATTATCTGGATGAGGTGGATATGCAAGCGAGCAAAATATTGGTGCAAAGAATCGTGTTCGGCATGCTTTTAGTTTTCTTGTCGGTTTTCTTTTACTCGATCCATTACGTGATCTTCAGAGATGTCCATCATATATTCATTTACTTTGTTGGCGATGTAGCTTTTGTATTTATTGAGGTGCTGCTTGTTACGTTGATTATCCATCAGATACTAACAGAAAGGGAAAAACGTTCGATGCTCAAGAAACTCAATATGGTCATCGGAGCGTTTTTTAGCGAAGTCGGCACCGATCTGCTAAGGTATTTCAGTAGCTTTGATACGAACGCCGAACAGGTGTCCAGGCACCTGATCGTAGATAATGACTGGTCACCCGAACACTTCGTTAAGATGCAGGCGGCACTTAGAAATCATAACTATAGGATCGACAGTCGAGCTGGTGACCTTCAGGGCCTTCGGGATTTCATAGTGGCTAAACGCGAGTTTTTACTTAGGCTGCTGGAGAATCCAAATCTGTTGGAGCACGAATCTTTCACTGAACTTCTCTGGGCTGTTTTCCATTTAGCTGAGGAATTGTCTCACAGGTCTATGATTAAGGATTTGCCCGACACCGATTACGAACATCTAAGCGGCGACATAAAGAGGGTATATCAGTTACTCGTCCGCGAATGGCTCTCTCACATGGAGCACCTCAAACAGGTTTATCCATATCTGTTCTCCCTTGCTGTCAGGACAAATCCATTCGATCCAGAGGCATCTGCTGAGGTTAAATAACTGTCCCTATTAGCAATAATCAATACCTCAAAGAACCCACCAATCAACAAGCCCTTTACTAAGCTATAAGCAATCGCCAACTGTACAACTAATTTTCGGTTAGGATTACAACCCTCCAAAACAGAGCAGCAAACAACATCTCAAACAGCTATTGAAAAAAAGCGTTTCCAGGATTGAGATCGCCTACCTTATAGGGCTTAGGTCAACTATAAAAAATTTGCAGTAAAAATTAGTCTAATATAATCTTTGCCTATAGCCGAATTATAACGTATATGTTTTTTAGAGGGATCTCATTCTGGAAGAGTTCTGCCAGAATGGGGGGGACTGGCTCTGGCTTGTCTCAAGGTGGTAACACAACGAACCTGGGGCGAAGGCTCTGGAACCACTTTTACAATATTTTGTCTTGGTCCGGCTGCGTAAAACGGCAGAAGCCGCAAACAAAAGGCCTGGACAGGACGGTTTCTACTCCGCGTTCCGGCAGATTGGCAGAGCTTAGACATATTAGTGGGGAGGTTGTCATGGATAAACTGGTTATGCTCGGTGGTGATGAATCCGGCGAAATTCTACGCATGGTAATTGAAAAAAAAGTACCCGCCATTATGTCATATTTATCTAAAGATAAATGGCATGTAGCGAAGGTCCTTGTAACGGATATCTCGGGCGGCAGAATGACCATTGAGAGTACGCACTCCGATGAACGGCAACATCCTATAAATATACGCATTGGCCAACCTGTCGGCGTATCGTTCAAGTACACCTACGGCAAGTTTATCTTTGACACGACTGTTGTAGCCCTGGAGCCATCGACTGATCCGACACGAGGTGGAACGATGGTACTCGACTGTCCCGCTCGGATCGGAGTAGTCGAGAGGAGAAGCTACTTCCGAGTCAACGTTCCCGAATCGCTCAAGGTAAATGTGGTACTCTGGCATCGCAGCCAAAAGCATGAACTCAGGGAACAACTGCACAACTACTATCAGGCCAAACTTGTAGATATTTCCGCCGGTGGTGCACAGTTACTGCTGCCAGCACAAGACCTTGACGCCCCAGGCCATCCGCAAACATCAAAACCTGACTTCAAGAAGGGCCAATTTATAGGCCTTCGCTTCACACCCCTGCCCTATGAAACGCCATTGATGTTCAATGCCCAGATAAGGAACATCCTACCCACGGCTGACAAGCAGAACCTTTGCCTTGGCCTGCAGATTGTCGGTTTGGAAGCAAGCCCTGAAGGCCGCCGGGTCCTTTCTCGAGTAGCTGCTGTGGTCGAGCGATACTATCAGATAAGCCAATCCGGTGCCAAGCAGCAAGACCTTCACGGCACCACGAAAGCTGAGGCAAATTCTTCCACAATCTCTGCACCGACCACGCAGACGGATTAACCACTCGTATATAAAATTCAAACTCACAAGAGTCTAAAACGGCATGAATCTGCGGATGTGCAAGGTGTAAAAATCTTCGGTTGATCGTATCAATTCTTAATCATTGCTTTTCTCGTTTATCTCGGTGCGCTCAGACACCGTAGTGGCTGCCTGTTTGGCTGCAAAGGCAAATAAGCTCTTGCCGCGGACAACCCTAAAATAGAACCACTTCATAAGACTGCTTGCAGCGAAAACGCAAAAAAGTATCGCCAATGCCGCCTGCATACTCCAGATGACAAGCCCGACGAACAAGAGTACTCTTATCAGATACGCAAAAGGTTTTTTGCCGCTGAGATACTGGTTCAGAATATGAGGATAGCGAATCCTGCTTACCATCAATACCGCGACGCCGAGACTGATAAAGGGCAGCATTATTATGATAAAGCTCAGACTCGATGCTTTCACTTGATATAGTATTACCAGGCTAACAATTACACCCGCAGCGGCAGGACTTGGCAAGCCCATAAAGCTCATGTGCGCAGACTCATTTTCTTCATTCTCAACATTGAATCTTGCTAGTCGAATCGCCGCGCAGCTTATATATGCCGCTGCTGCAAGCCAGATGAAGCGCCGAAGCATTCCATAACTTGCAAGGCCGGCTGAGCCAAGCGTGCTTTCAGATACCTTGAGCATTAAGAATGCCGGTGCCACGCCAAAACTGACCATATCGCACAAACTGTCTAACTGCCCGCCGAAGCTTGATGTACTCTGACTCATTCGTGCTAATCGGCCGTCGAGCATATCTGCAAGCATCGCGAGCAAGATCATATACCCCGCCAATGCAAAGTATGAAATATGGCCGATTCCTGATTGCGCCCCCTTACTTGCGAAAATAATTGCGGTGAATCCACATACACCGTTTAAAACAGTTATCAAAGAAGGTAAAATGGTAATAGTCTTAACACGTTGCCGTCGCACGCGCTTCAGTAAGCGCTCACTTGTCCGCCGTGTTCGTGACCGGGCCATTTGCTCTTGCCTTCTAAATTAATAAGCCTCAGGCTTATTAAGCTCTAAGATACAGAACACTATCTTTGGTACCGTTTGGTTTACAAACCGGTGATGTAGCTCTGTTTCATTGCTCGGTGATCGATTACTCATATTTCACAATTGGTGTTAATCCTGCCTTTACTTTATCTCCAATCTTGACAAGACATTTGACGTTTTCACTGATCGGCACGTACAGCTCGGTTCTTGAGCCGAACTTTATCATTCCGAATTTCTCACCGCGGATTAATTGTTGTCCGGTCTCGGCCTTGCAGACGATACGTCGAGCTATAGCGCCGCTTATTTGTCTGACAATCAATTTATCTTGCGGCTCGTCTTCTCTAACCAGGCCCAAGTCATTAGACTCGTTTACAAGGCCTGCCTCAGGACTCATCGCGTTTTTATATTTGCCCTTTCTGTAGGTGGATTTTTCGATCTTCACGTCGCACGGTGCACGATTGATATGAACATCAAAAATGCTCATAAAAATACCGATCCTAAGTGCAGACCCGCCGATGAAATTATCTTCATTTATGGTTTCAATATCGGTTATACGACCGTCAGCCGGCGCCAATAGGAGGTTTCTATCAGAGGGGCTCCGGCGGTCAGGATCGCGAAAGAAGATAAGGGACCATACAAAAAAAAGGGCCAAGACAAGCTCTACTATAATTATAGACCATACAGGTAGAATTGCTGCTGATAACAAC
>Ga0307437_1000220_pt1 | contig 47548 bp, 49 predicted proteins | sample SalMarWE160390MG_FD_202146 | JGI IMG/M metagenome (GOLD analysis project Ga0307437, IMG submission 202146) | Salt marsh sediment microbial communities from the Plum Island Ecosystem LTER, Massachusetts, United States - WE1603-90 | ecosystem: Environmental > Aquatic > Marine > Intertidal zone >...
GGAAGGGAAGTTGAAGATAAATATGTGTGGTACGCGAAAGGAATTGAGCGAAAAAATAAAATACCCGGACAAAATATATTGAAAAGTCTCTGTAGGCCTATAAAAAAAACAGCGGATTTTAAAGGAATTTATATTCACAGTTTTAGCGATTTGCCACCTGGAGCGGCAAACGAAAAGAAATGGATGTCATCTGCAGGTATCAAATCTCTTCTTATTGTACCTCTCGTCTCTCGCAGTGCGCTTATTGGTTGTATCGGTTTTGATTCTATTGAAGAAGAAAAAAACTGGTCTGATGAGATTGTGTATATTTTAAAAATAACAGGGCAGATTTTTGCTAATGCTTTAGAGAGAAAGGCCTCCGATGAGAAATTAAATGAAAGTTTCCTGAGAATGGGAAAAGCTCTTGAGGGGACTGTACAGGCTTTGTCTTCGATTATAGAAAGGAAGGACCCTTATACAGCCGGACACCAAAATCGGGTAGCTCAACTTTCTGTAAGTATAGGCAGGAAACTTGGTTTGTCGGAAGAAAGATTGGAAAACTTAAGATTTGCCAGTTTACTTCATGATATCGGTAAAATACACATACCTGCTGAAATATTGAATAAGCCCTACAGTTTAAATAAGATCGAAATGGGACTTATAAGAACCCATCCCCGAATTGGTTACGAAATACTGAAATCAATTGATTTCCCTGGTCCCGTACCGGAAATTGTGCTGCAACATCATGAAAGAATTGATGGGTCCGGTTATCCTGATTCCTTATCAGGTAATGACATCCTTGTTGAAGCTCAAATTTTAGGGGTTGCAGATCTTGTTGAATCCATGAGTTCAAGAAGACCCTATCGGCAAGCCCAAAGCCTTGATTCGGCTTTGGAAGAAGTAAGGGGTTTTAGCGGTATCCTTTACGATTCTGCTGTAGTTGAAGCCTGTATTGGAATTTTTGAAGATGGGAGTTTCTCTTTTTAGTGCAAGCGAGTAAGAATCGCTTTTCTTATAACACTATCAATCAAGTTTTCTTTTTTGCAAGAAAATATCTAATTTGGATTCGATTTCATTTAGAAATGAAATATTAAAAAGTAAAAAGCAAAATGAAATATTACAAGAAGTCAAGCCGTTAGCTATTAACCTTTCGCTATTATTTTTAAAAGAGCTAAAAGCCAACAGCCAAAAGCTAAGAGCTTATTTATTGTTTTTTTCATTTTGATATTTGATTTTTACATTTTAGATACTTTGCCACGCTGGAGCTATTAAAAGATAAAATATTCTATTCCATAAACAATCTTCTAACACATATACCAACTGAGTGAGTTATAAATATTACAACTAACGCAACAAAAATATGTTCAGATATTACTTTCCAGGCAGCTGTTCTTTCGTTCTTTGCCAGGTATAAGCTAAAAACAGCTAAAAGTAAGAGACCCCATATTACCGATATAATAACTGCCAGTTGAAGCTTGAAAATAATGACAGGTACAATGAACGTTACCGCAAAAACAAATTTACTTATAAATGTATAGAAAGTTGATTCCCATATTTCCCGGGAGGTGTGTTTGTTCTCCGACTCTTCCGAGATGTGAATCCCGAGAGAATCTGAGAATGCGTCCGCAATCGCGATAATCAGTATAGAACCAATTACTGCAAGACGTGAACGGGTTCCTGAGTAAATACCAACCATCAAGCCAAGTGTAGTTATTATTGCAGAAGTTAAGCCAAAACTAAGACCGGTTTTCAGTGAATGTTTCATGAATACATTATAAGTCTTAGAATGATAAAGTCAACGTAAAGATTCTATTTATAACTTCTCTTTTTTCAATTCGGAACCTGAATTCGAGTGAAATTACATTTTTTGTTTAAGAAGGCAGTAGAACTGAAACTTTCGCTCCTGCTTTATTTAAAATGCAAAAGTGGAGTTATATAATCCTTCTATAAATTATTATTGCTGATAATTTACACCTGGAGTTATTCCGGGAATTCTAAATAAATTATCATTACGGATTAGTTTTTTAATATCTTCTTCCTTGTACTGGCTGTAGAAAATAGGTGTCAAGTAATTCTCTTTTTTGGAGTATGGTCTTGTTAATTTTTTCTGCATAATTGGATTCTCCTTGATTAGATGTGTTAATTTTGTATTTTTAAGTAATCGGTAATAAAAATTTATCCCAACTGTCTTGGGTCTATTTTTTTTGAAAAATTGAATCACTTTCTTGGTGGATTGAATTGATTCGTTAGGGTATCCCGTTAGCAAATCAATTGCCAATTCAATACTATATTTTTTGCAATATTTTATGATTTTCTCTAAATTATCGTAAGAGTATTTGTTATCAGATTGAATGTTTTCATCACTGTCAACTGAAAGAGTTATAAGGTATGCATTAGATTTACTTAATAACCGAAATAATTCTTCATCATAAGGACAGGGTTTCATATATAAAGTCCATTTGAAATTCAATGAATTTTTAACTATAGCTTCACAAAATTCTTTAGAATAACTTAAATTCTCATTGAATTCACTATCGCATAAATGAAAATCATGATATCCCTGATTTGTCAGAAGTTCAATTTCTTTTATAACATTATCTGTTTTTCTGTAACAAATCCTTTTGTTTGCCTCTATACAATAGGGACAACCATTAGAACATCCTGTGTGAGTTAAAAATCCAATAATCCCGTCGTTTTCTACATAGTGATTGTATTCTAGTTCTTTTGCTCTTAATATCTTGAGCTCATCATCCAATCCATAATCCCATCCATTTATAATTTTCTTATTCAGTTGATTCGATCTCCAAAGTTTTAAGAAGTGTGGGAAAGCTATTTCTCCGGGACCGATTATTCCAAAATCGCCATTTAAATAGTCTAATATTTCATCAGGGGAAGCCGAAAATCCGGAACCACCCAAAACAATAGGTGTATTATAATTTTTTATGCATTCTATCATTCCTTTAAATTCATTTAAAAAGAATTCATTGTTAAAAAAAAGACAGGAATCGATATTTCTTATTGAAAATCCAATAATGTCATATGTTTTATTGTTTAAGCTATCCATTAATTTTTCTAAAGGTTTTTCAATAAAAGTAAGATCTAAGATATCGCAATGATGATTATGTTTTTTTAATGCTATCATCAAATACTCCAGCCCTATTGGCAAAACAGGGGGAGATCTGTAAGTATTTGGATTAATTAATAAGATTTTTAAAGACATTTTATATTTTTTTTAATTCCTTTAGTTTAGATGATAATTTCTAAAACATTATAGTCAATAGGATTCTTCGAATCCAAGTTAAATAGTCGAATATAAAAATAGTCAGATAGTAAAAAAGGTATGGGAGGAGGCCTATTCAACAATTTAACAATTTAACTATTAAACTAATTTTTTTGCTTCTGCTTTCTGGTTTCTCGAAAAAAAATTCTTGACAGGGGTTTAAAATAGTATATTTTAAAATTGAAGCATATATGAAGAAACAATATTTTACTAAAGAAAACTTAAAGCATAAAGCAAGAGAAATGCTTGAGAAGGTAGAAAAATACAGAGGGTATCACAATATTGAGCTCCTACCCAAAAGATCAGCTTTACTTATAATGGATATGCAAAAATATTTTCTTGAGACCACTTCACATGCTTATATTCCGAGTGCCGAGATAATTTTACCCGGAGTAAAAAAACTCATATCGGTTTATTCGAGAAAAAATCTTCCGGTAATTTTTACGCTCCATTCAAACACTAAAGAAAATGCAGGGATGATGAGAAAATGGTGGCCGAAATTACTTCTTGAGGGAAGTCCTGAAAGTCATATTCCTGAAGAATTAGAATTACCCGGTGGAATTATAATCGAAAAAAACCAGTACGACGCTTTCTACAATACTAATTTAGAACAGATCCTACATGAAAATCATATCATTCAACTTATTATCTGTGGGGTCATGACCAATGTTTGTTGTGAAACAACTGCGAGAAGCGCTTTCGTTAGGGGTTTTGAAGTTTTCTTTACTATCGATGGAACGGCGACTTATAGCGAAGAGCATCATATGGCAACACTTACTAATCTATCTTACGGTTTCGCAATCCCTGTTTTATTGGAGGAACTTTTTTCCGTCTTGTCGAAAGATGAAAATTAAAGAGGCAATTATAATCGGAGGAGGCCCCGCAGGTATCTCCTGTGCGATCCAGCTTACGCGGTATGATATTGAACCCTTAATATTGGAAAAAGAAAAGCTTGGCGGTTTACTGGTAAATGCCAATAAAGTTGAGAATTATCCTGGATTTCCTGAAGGGATAAGAGGCGAAGAATTAACAGAACTTCTGAAAGAACAGCTTGAAAGGCACGAAATTAATGTGTTGTTTGAAGAGGTTGTGAAGTTAGTTTCTAATAAAGATATTTTTGAAGTGAAGACAAACAAATCTTTATACTTTTCTAAATTCGTAGTTGTTGCCTCAGGAACAAAGCCAAAGGAATTTAAAGAAATTTCAATACCAGATCAATTAACCTCTAAAATTTTCTATGAGGTGTACCCTCTTATTAATTTGAAGAATAAAAAGATTGCTGTTGTTGGAGCGGGTGACGCAGCTTTTGACTATGCGCTCAATTTAATTAGAGACAATGAGGTTGTGGTCCTGAACAGAAGTGAATCATTAAATTGTCTCCCTGTTTTGTTGAGGAGAGTTCAAGAATCGACGGAAATCGATTATATAAAGAAAATAAAAATACAGGGGATTTTTCCTTCCACAGGCGATAGGGTTAAGCTAGAATGCCTTACGCCTGAAGGGAGCACAAATATCGACGCGGATTTCCTGTTATTTGCAATTGGTCGAGTACCTTGCCTTGATTTTCTGTCTCCCGAGTTGAGGCGCGAAGTTAATGAGAAGAAGGAAAGCTCTCGAATATACCTTGCCGGAGATGTAAAAAACGGTATTTTCAGACAAACTGCTATAGCAGTGGGAGATGGAATTATGTCGGCAATGAAAATATATAATAAAATTAAAGAGCAGATGAAATGAAAGTTATAGCCTTATCAGGTAGAGATGATATAGCAGTTGTATATATTGGTAGAATGCGGGATGAGCGTTTTGTGGAATTTGTAGAGTCGATTCAGCCCCCCATCCCGCGTAAAAAGAAATGGGTTTTGATTGTTTCTTCGCTTTTTGGATGTCCTATTGGTTGTTCTTTTTGCGATGCAGGAATTTCGTATAAGGGTAAACTCTCAAAAGAAGAAATTTTTGCTCAAATAGATTTTCCGATAAGAAAAAGATTCCCAGATGGGAATGTCCCGGTAGAGAAGTTCAAGGTTCAATTTGCAAGAGTCGGGGAACCTTCACTTAATCCTGAGGTAATCGAAGTTTTATCGGAGCTTCCTTCCCGTTATAACGCTCCGGGACTTCTCCCCTGTGTTTCAACAATCGCGCCCAGTGGGTCTGATGCTTTTTTTGACAAGCTATTAGATGTAAGAAAAAATGTTTATAGGGATAAGAACTTTCAGTTGCAGTTTTCAATCCATACAACCGATGAGGAATTAAGAAATAAGTTGATACCTGTTAAAAAATGGGATTTCGAAAAGATTTCCGATTACGGAGAAGTTTTTTTTGAGGAAGGTTATAGGAAAATAACTTTGAATTTTGCTCTTGGGCAAGATACGCCAATCGAACCTTCAATACTTTTAAAATATTTTGATCCTGAAAAATTTTTAATTAAGATAACGCCAATAAATCCGACCTATAAGGCGCTAAAGAATAAAATTTCCTCATTTGTTGATTCCAAAAATAATGGAAGATTGGAAATTTTAATTGATAAACTTAAAAATGCGGGATACGAAGTTATAAAGAGTATAGGCATACTTGAGGAAAATAATATTGGGAGTAATTGCGGCCAGTATATCCAAACGCATCTTGCTGCGAATGAGAATCTGAAGGATGGCTACACTTACACGGTGAAAAATTTCGAGTAAAAAAAGATTCTAACCACAGAGAACACAGAGAAACAAAAAAACACACAGAGGGCACAGAGTAAACAATTAAAATTTTGGTTGTTCAAAACCCTTCCCACCCAAGATTTAGGAACAACAAATAGCACGAATAACACAAATATTTTGTTTGCTTTTAACTCGAAACTCTAACTCATACAGAGGTCGAAAAAATTTTACTTTTCCTATTCAACGATTCAACTTAAATTCGAAGAATTTACTTGACAAATTGATTTAAATTCATTAAGGTATATACAATGATTTTTACAAAAGGGGGTGTTTTATGAAGGTCAGGAATTTTTTATTTGTTTGTCTTGTATTTATTGTTTTTGTCTGTTCTCTTACAGTATTTTCTTCCGAGTTACCGAAAATAGGTGTTCGTGGAGGCATTGGTACTGATATTAATTTAGGACTCGCATTTGGCGGAGGCGTTAATTATCTTATTGATGTGGGAGATAGTCCTTTAGAATTAGGCGCAGTACTATACTACAGTCATGCTACAGAAACATCTAGTAATGGGTTTAACGATTATCATGAAACAACCAATGTAACGGTATTTGGTATGTTGGCAAATTACCTTTTGGGTTATAAAGTTGGTACTCCCGGAATGTTTTTACTCGGAGGGTTTGGTCTTGGTGTAATGAATGTATATTGGGAAGAGTGGAGTCCGACAGATGGGAGTTTAGGAGAAAGTCTTGACCCTGAATTCCCTGATGGCAGCAGGATGGATGATGGTGGTGTTGCCGCGGGAAGCGTATTAAATCTTGGTGGGGGAATGGCTTTCGGTAACGGTGCAGACATACGGTTTGAGATACCTGTGATATTGGTTTTCGGGGATTATGGCGAAGCTTCAACAATAGTTCCTACTTTCACAATTACTGCAGGTATGCGTTTTTAGATTATAAAAAGAAATAAATATTAATATAGTTTAAAAGAAAGTGCTGATTAGCAGAACGCTTTGAAGAAGCCTTATTCGTTGATTAACAATAATGCTTCTTCTTTAGATAATTGAAATCCAACTTTCTTGATATATTGTACGTCGGGCTCCAGATCACTTTTGTATCTTACTTCTATTGAAAAAGTAATACCCGGCCAGGAAGTATCATCTATAAGTTGTATCATTTTTGTAGCTTTTTTCTTCGATGCGAATTTTATTGAAAAGCCGGAAACGGCATAAACACTTTCTCCCTGTTCAATAGTTATAGCCTGGTGTTCCCTATGTACCACTTTTTCCTTTTCGAACTCAGGAAGATATGGTTTGTCAGGAAAAGTTATATTTTTCGCGGCAATGCTACCCTTATTCTTTATCTGAAGATTATATTCAAATGAAACAGTCCTCCCGTTTCGTGAACACTTCAGATAAGTATGAGTATCTTCTAATTTAACCGGTCTAATAACCAATTCCGGTTTATTTATTATTTGTCTTGAAATTCTGTTGTCGATGGCTACTTTAATTGAAATCCCAAGAGCAACAATTGCTATACAGATTGAAATTAATTCTAGAATGTTTTCTTTTGAAAATCTTTTCATTTAATTTCCTATTCTTCTATATAAGAAAAAATATTAAAATGTCAAGATTGACGGTGAATATAAACCAGAAAAACTGTTCCGTATAAAAACCTCTTGACTTGCGTATTTAAAAAATTATAATTATAATAGATATGTCTAGATGCAGTGAATGTGGAAAGAATATAGAGAAGAAAGATTCTGTTTATAAAGACGAAGAAACAGATGAAGTTTTTTGCGGAGTTTGTTACATAAAACATTTGGAGGAAGATATAGGAAATCCCGAAGAAGAAGTTTTAGATATTGAGCCAGTTAAAACACGAAGCCGGAAATTTATAATAGCCCTTATATTCGGAATAATGTTGATAATAACCGAAATTTTAATACTGTCAGACACAAGCGGGGGGAGAGGTCCGGTTAGGATTCCCGAAAAAAAAGAAGGCATCCAGGAAGCCGGATCCATTGCTACAAGAATATTTTTTATAAAGGAATTGTTAATGAATTATAAAGTAAAACACGGGGAGTTTCCCATTACCCTATCGCTCTTAACACCGGAATTTATTGAACTCGAAATTAAAGATGTAAATATCGTTTACGAATTGGAAGAAAACTTTGGTTTTGTTCTTTACAGTAAAGATTCTGAAGGTGAGGTTATAGAGCCGATTCTTTCTTCTAAAGGTAAAATAGAACTCGCAGAGTTGGAAAAGATATACCATTAAAAATGAAGAATATTAATAAAGCATTTACAATAATAGAATTAATGGCTGTAATTATAATAATTGGAGTTCTTTCCAGTATGGCAATACCGGGTTATCGTACAATCCTGGCACGAACCCAGCAGGAAAAAATGAGAAACACTTTAAGGCTGATTGCTAAATACGAAGAGTTTTTTTTCGTAGAAAACGAGTATTACGTACCGGGTAAACCCGGTGTAGAAAGTTACACCTTTGAATTTTTTCACGATGGCAGAATGGTCCCGGAAGAAATTAATTTATCTGAATTACCATTTGTTTTCCCGGATAACAGGAATTACGATTATAAAATTTATTGGGTAAACAATGGAGAAGAATACTACTTTTACGCGTATGGAATTGCTTCAGTCGGAAGAGGTAACGATATAGACGGGGATATAAAAATGGACCAGTGGCAGGTAAGTTCCTATAATTTTGAACCCGTTGCATTATCAAATGATCTCGGAAGCGAAGGAACGATAGAAGAAGGAGAAGAAGAAGATAAAGAAAAAGAAAAGGAAAAGGAAAAGGAAAAAAAGGAGAAGGAAAAGAAGAAAGAAAAGGAGAAAAAAGAAAAAAAGCCCAAAAAGTCTCGTTGATATACGTACACCTTTAAAAAAGTAAGAATCAAATATCAAAATATAAAATTTAAATTTTCTAACAAATAAATTCTAAAAAAATCACCCTTGACATCTTTGCAAAATTTTGTAGAATGCATACCATAAAATAGTAAAGAACCTGTGTGAAATTTTTTAACAGTAATTTAGATCTTGTATAAATTTATGTGCTTGTCAAAAAATTGGAGAAGGAGGTAAAATGTCGGCAAAAGAAACTTTCGGTTCTGAAGAAGCAAAATCCATTGGCGAAAAACTTGGTATAAAGTGGGACAAATTTGATGTCGAACAATTTAGAAGGGGTATGGATGTTGAACTTGAACACGGAAAGATAGATGAATTAACCAATGTAAGTAATGACGATCCGCTTATTACCGGAAAAATTGCTCTTGCTCATCTTAATGAATTTCCCGATTACTACGACAGATTGGATAAAATGGAAGAAGAAGCCGAAGAATATTGGGAAGATGAACAATAAAGAGGTTTCCATGGGTATAGATTTTCACGCTGAATTTCAAAATATCCCGGGGCTTGAAAAACTACTCGGAGAAGAAGTTTCGGTAGAAGTAGGAACTGTATTTAAAAGAACTCACTACGAAGACGGAGAAACAGTTAAGGGTAAGCCCACCACTATAAGCACTTATAAAAGCAAATTGATAGATCTGGGAAAACATGGATTGTTTCTCGAAAACAAGGAAAAAGATAAGAATTTGAATCCAAAAAACACAATGATCTTACATGTCGACGAGGGTTATGTCAGGATACCGGCCCCCAAAGCCAAGACTTATCTGCCTTTTCTTGATGCGGAATGTGTATATAACGAGAAAAAACAGGATATTACTTATACGGGAATATTATCAATTAAGCATAAAAATAATTTAATATACAAGAGAGAATCTCTCTGCTAATAGGATAACGCGGCAAAGCCGCTTAGTAATTTAAAAATCAAATATCAGTTAAAACTCAAAAGTCGCTCGCGGCTTACCGCTTACAGCTAACCGCTTCAAAACACTCTTTTCTAATTTTGCAATTAACAATTCTTAAGGGGATGTGGTGGGTCTAGCGGAAAGCGGATGGCGGATAGTGTAATATATCTTCATACTATCATTTCATTTTGCTTTTTTATTTTTAATATTTGATTTCCAAGAACAACAAAATCAAATGAGATATTTTTTGCAAAAAAACAAAAACTTGTCTGAAAATACTACAAAAATAATAGGGATCAAGCGAAATATTCCACCCAATTCCTATTATTAATTTACTTAACTTCTTACTTTTATTTCATCTGATTTAAATCTTCTTCTAATGCCTGAAGATCTTCTTCATGCTCGACTTCGTCTGCAAGGATTGACTCAACCATATTGGCGGTAATAAAATCTTTATCACCAATGAAGGCTCTGAGCTTGCTGTAAACTTCTATTGCACACTGTTCCCCTTTTATGTTCTGGTCTACTATCTTTTTCACTTTAGGGTCGCTGGGAGTATCGTAACCGCAATTGGTCATTTTATACCAATCTTCGGGTTTTAATATTGGGGTACCGCCAAGCTGAAGGATTCTCTCTACCAGCATCCCGGCATGTCTCAGTTCATCTCCTGCATGTTCGACGAGTTCCGCTACTACTGCTCCTCTCATCGGTCCGACGATTACCTTTGAACCTATCCAGTATTGATAATAAGCTAGCCACTCGTCAGCCAGAGCTTTATTAAGGAGCTCGACAAGCTTTTTTATATCGACTCCTACAATTTCTCTCCCTTTCGTGCCCATCTTTCCTCCTTTTTCGGAATTTTGTTTCCGTTTAGTAAGATGATTAAATAAGATAATTTGTCAAGCCCACAACAACCAAATAACCACAACACCACACTTCCACCAAGCTATTGGCTGTTCGCTATTCGCTTTTCGCATTAAATTCACCCACCACACTCAAAGCTTGAATTATATTACAAAAAAAGCAAAAATTATGATTTTTTTATCCAACAGCTAAAAGCCAAAAGCTAAGAGCTGCGTTCACCAACAAATCGTTTGGTGGTTAAAAAATCCCGGTCCGATGAACCCAAACCTAACAAACCAACTAAAAAAACGTTGACATATTTATAATCAAGTATATAATTGGACAGAAACTGTTGAAAAAAGGAGAAAATTAAAGAATTAACTATGGGTATTAAATTAAATTTAACGAGTCCGGCCGTTTTTATCGGGAAACAGGGTAACGGAGTTATAAGCTTTGGTTCCGGACAGCCGGATCTTCTCCCTCCGCGAGAGGCGATAGAAGACATCGATATTAGACGTGACCTCAGGTATGGGCTCATTCAGGGTTGCACTGAGTTAAGAGAATCTCTGGCGGACGAATATCCTGCTTCCTCTGCTGAAAATTTCGTGATTACAAATGGCGCGTCAGAAGCTCTGGACTTAATTTTCAGAGCTATGGATAACGGAAAGGTTCTGTTGCCGCGACCTTATTATTACTCATATCCGCCGATTCTGGAATACGCCGGAATGGAACCCGTTTATACCGATTTAAAGCAGGGCAGAATAGACCTTGATGATTTCAGAAGAAAGATAAAAGGATGCAAAGCAGTTTTGATAAATTCTCCTTCCAATCCTACCGGTAGAGTCGAAGCGATCGATACGTTAAGAGAAATAGAAGAAGTTACTGAAAAACTGGGTATATATGTTGTTTCTGATGAAGTTTACAAAGATATTATTTACGAGAGAGAAAACTACATAATCAAAGGCAGTCACGTAATCACGGTAAACTCTTTTTCTAAAACTTACGCGATGTGCGGCTTACGCGTTGGGTACTTATGGAGTCTCGACCAGGATTTTATAAATAAAATAATAGAAATGAAGACACATACTTCAATGAATACCAATCTTGTCGGACAGGATATGGCTTTAATGGCAATGAAAAGCCCAAAATCATACGTGACTAAACAACTGCAGATATGGAGAAAGAGAAGGGATATTATATACGAGGGCTTAAAGGATATCGGGCTTGATTTGTGGAAACCGGAAGGAGCTTTTTACGTACTGCCAAAAGTCCCTAAACCCGAAGAATTTACATGCAAGCTTTATACCGACTATAAAGTAATAGTATATTTGGGCAGATGGTTTGGCGCTCCCACAAGAGTCCGCCTCAGCTATGCTCTGGATGAAGGAGAGATAAAAGAGGGACTAAACAGGATAAAGGATTGCCTTAGTAAATTTTGAAAGACTAATTTACTTAACCACGAGATACACTAAAGACACGAAATTTTTGTTGCGCTTTTCAAAACTCACCCCACAACCCCAATATTTAGACAGGATTATACACAGATTTATAGGATTTTTTATGTGCTGTTTTTACTATTTGACTTAGATTCGAAGAATCTAAAATTAACCCCTTGTCAAAATCATAAACTTGTTTATAATATAAACTAAACTATAAACTAAACAGGAGGATAGTATGGTCGTAGAGAAATTAATAAATAAGTTACCAATAAGGTCGGCTTTTGTAAAATTGATTTTAGGGGCTATTTTAGTGGCTTTGCTTATATCTCTTGGTATAGTTAGCGTTTTGAGATTACTTGGAATGCATATAAATCCTGCGATACCGTCGGTGTTTGCTTCAATTGGGGCTGCCATTTATGCTGCCGGGATGCAAAGAGGAGTTAAAAATGTCTGCCGAAAAGAATGATATTAACGAGGTAGAAAAAGTTATTCAGAACGTAAGGGCATCCTGGTGGGAGGATGGGTTGGTTGAGGTAATGAGCGGATCCATTTTTGTATTTATGGCAGCGTTTTTTTGTATGATAGAATTCTTGCCTGATACAAACTTAAAAAAAGGATTAGAAATCGGGTTTTACGCAGTTTTAATAATCTTTGCGATAAGTTCTAACTGGTTTAAAAGGTATTTTAAGGAGAAATTTATTTGGACTGAGACAGGATATTCGCAGCCTCAAATGAGCCGGAAATCTAAGATCGTGCTTTTTCTCGTATTCGTCTTAATTGTAGTAAACATTGTACTGGCTTCCTTATGGCAACTTTATCAGAATAGCGTTTTTAGTCTCAATCTGCCGAATTTTTTTGCTGTCCTTAGATCTTATCAAGAAGGCCTTTTTATCGGTTTGTGTATATTTCTTGTTTACCTTTCGGTATACCTTTCGATAAATAAAAAAAGATTTTTAATAGCGGGTGTTCTCGGACTTTGCTCCGGAATATTTGCCGAGTTAATCTTAACAACCTTCAATTTAGACTATTCTAGAATAATTGCCGCAACAATATTGGGAACAATTGGAATCTTTTCTTTATTTACCGGCATACCCAGATTTGGAAGATTCAGGAAAACAGGTAAGGAGGTATGATGAGCGATCCTAAAGAAAATCAACAAGAAAACATAAAAGATTTAAAAGAGAAAGTTGCCAGATACGGGTATCAAGACGGTATGGTTGAAATTAGCATTGGTATAACCTATCTGTTTCTAGGTTTAATGCTCTTTTTTTATAAGGCGACACCTATTCGTCCTCTATACGCGGTTATCTTTGTTTTGACTTGTTGGGGTATATTATTTGCTGGAGGCATATGGCTTCTTCGAAAACTTAAAGGAAGGTTTGTTTGGGATAAGATCGGTTATTCTATAACTAGAGGATCCTACCCTAAAACACTCTGGGTTTTTCTGGGCTTATCGCTTCTGTCTGCGGCTTTTGCTGTATTTAGTATTCGTCTTTTTTCCCCTGAAATTACTATTGCTTCGTTCGGGTGTTGTTTCTTCTTTGGTCTTATTTCTCAATTTTTTCAAGCCGGGAAAATAAGAAGATTTTTGTATATTTCTTTTGTGCCTCTATTTGCTGTGGGAATATGTATCCTTTTAGGTCTATTCTGGAAACAAAGTATAGTTGTTATGTTTATCTCGATTGGTTCTGTTTTTATTGTTTCCGGTGTTATAGTATATAAAGCGTTCAGGGGGAGGTATGATGAATAGCGAAAACAAGAAAAAATCAGAAAACATGCAAGATTTGAAAGAAAAAGTTCATCAGTCCTGGTATGAAGACGGGATGTTCGAGATTAGTTTCGGTATATGTTATTTGATTGCTAGTTTAATATTCCTTTCCCCACTTATAAAATTCTTACCCCATAGTTCTCGTTTAAGTGTAATCTTTCTAAGGCTAATCGTAGTTTCGGCGATAGTGGCGGGAACATTTTGGCTAATCCGTAAACTTAAAAAAAATTTTGTATGGCGTAAAGTAGGTTACTCTGTTAGAAGAGATTATCATCCTGAGTTAGTTTTGGTTCTTGCGATCTTATCTTTTTTATTTTTGGCTTTTTCTATGTTTGGTCTCCATTTCCTATCGTCTAAAATTGCAACCTTTTTGCTTGGATTTGTTATGTTTTTCGTTTTTATTGCTCAGTATATCCAGGCTGGGAAGATAAAAAGATTCTTAGTTCTTTCTCCATTGCCTCTTTTAATTGCTGGAGTGAGTTCTTTTTTGGGTGTGACCTGGGGAGATAGTTTGTTCTTGATGATTTATATATTAGGGTGTACTTTTTTAGTTTTCGGTATTATAGTATATAGAAATTTCAAAAGGACCTTACGCCAATGAAAGACAAAAAAATAATCAAGGATATTATTGCTCTGGAAAGGCTGGTTCATGAGCCAAGCAGACTCGCGATACTCACAATTCTTTCGGGAGTAAAAGAAGCAGACTTTACTTTTTTGCTCCGAATAAGTGGGCTCACAAGAGGAAATCTATCTGTTCATCTTTCAAAACTCGAAGAAGCAGGATATGTGAATGTTAAGAAAAGGTTTATCAATAAAATGCCGAATACCGTATATAATCTGACAAAAGAAGGCCGCAAAGCCTTTACCGACTATCTTAAGAACATGGAAGGAATAATAAACCGGAAGAAGAAAGCAAGGTAGTCTTATGTACTTATCAAATGACTTAGGTGTTAGGAATAAGTACGACCGATGACGGCAGACGAACGACCGAAAAGAAGAAAAAAAAGAAACAAAAATCATGTGTTAATCTGTGTAATCTTGTGATTGTTGCATATGCCACATACGTGGTTAAAAATGTGGTGTGGTGGGGTACTTACTTGACATATAATTGAATATTTTTATTATAATTGAGTAATATGTTTAAAAAGGAGGAAAAATGGGCAATCTGATAAATATAATAATTGAACCTGGTAAGGCATTCAAACATATCAAGGAAAAGGACGATTGGTGGATTCCTTTTATTTTATTTGTGGTTGTGACCTGGATATTCCTTTGGATTAGTGGCCCTGCCCTGGCACGTATTACAGCGCAAAAGATGGCCGAAATGGGTGTCGATAGAGAAATACCGAAGTTTACGGAGTTTTTGAAGTATTTAGGTGCTCCGATCGGTACCTTGATAATGTGGTTGCTTATGTCCGTTCTTATGTGGTTTCTGGGAAATTCTTTCGGAGCAGATTGGGATTATACTAAAGCGCTCGACCTGTATGCTTACTCTTCTGTTGTAGGGGTTATAAGGACTATACTGACCACCGTAATCCTTTTAATTCGAGGTATTCCCAATATAATGACTTTTAAAGATTTGAATGTCGCCACCGGTCTTAATTTATTATTCAGTCCTGAAAATCCTAGACTTTATGCTCTTTTATCGGGGATAGAGGTTTTTTCCATATGGCAGTTTATTTTGATAGCTTATGGTATTTCAGAAATTACCGGAATATCAAAAAAGAAAGCAGCCTGGGTTAGCGTGATAACCTATCTGATAACACTTGGATTTAGTGTAATCTTTTCAAGAAAGGGGATGATGTGATTGTATTTATATTATTATCTCTTAATTTAACATTAGAGGATGCTATTGAAATGGGTCTAAGGGATAGTCCTACTTACCTGCAGGCAAAGAAGGAATTCATGATAAGACAAAAGACAAACGCTTCCGCGTATTCAACTCTTCTCCCTTCGGCGTCCGCAGGGTATGTAGAAGCCCGGACTCGCTCAAGACTTGGTGGGGTAGAAATTTATGACTCGGTAGATAGCTATTATAACCTTCGAATGGAATGGGATTTAACTCCGGGTGATTTCTTAAATGCCTTCTCAGCTCACTATGGAAATAGTTCAGCCTATTTTTCTTTTATGGAAACGAGGCATCAAACAATATATGAAATTATCGCCCAGTATCTGAACACACTTAAACTCGAAAAGCTGTTTGAGAGCAGAGAAACAGCCGTAAGACGGACGGAAAACAATTTAAAGCTTATTGAAGAAAAGAAACGCCTTGGTTCTGCTTCGAATGCGGAAGTTCTTCAGGGGAAAGTAAACAATTTACAGGCACAGTATGATCTTATGGAAACAGCAAAGAATCGGAAGCTCTATCTGCTCAGGCTGAAAAAATTAATCGGATTTGATGCAAGAGATTCCGTTTCGTTGGAGGAGCCTAAAGTTGATTTTAAAATACCTGAAAAGGATTCCATTCAACTTTTGGCTATGGATAAGGACCCTCTTATTAACGAGTATAGTTCAGAGGTGAAAAAAGCGAGATTTGATTTTACAAACACCTCAATGAATAGCCTTTTTACTGTTTCTTTCGGTGCATTATATCAATATCAGGATACTGAGGTTCCAAGTTCGTCCATATTACATGATAATTACGATTATTCAATAGGATTTTCTATATCTATACCTTTGTTTACCGGTTTTTCCAGAGTTAATGATATGCTTATAGCCGAAATGAGAGTAGATTTAGCCGAATTGAAATTAAAGGAGAGAGAAAAAGAATTACGCATATCGGTAGAAGAAGACTATATGTTATATGAGGAAGCCAGGCAAAAGTTGCAGCTGGCGGAGACTACCTTAAATTTTGCCGAAGAAAGTCATATGGCAGCAAGTGAAAGGTACCGTCTGGGAGAGTCCTCGATGATTGAGTTGTTAGGGGCGGAGGAGGATTTGCTAAGGGCTCAGTATTCCCTGACCGAAGCCCGTTTTGACTGGTATCTTTCTCTGTACAGATTGAAAAGGCTCATGGGGAGGTTATATGAAGAATAAGAAAAAGTTAATAATTGCAGCTTCTGTAATTATAATACTCGGTATTATAATCATAGCCAATGTGAAGAAGGGAGGTGGTGTAAATGTGGAAGCTTCAAAAGTTGAGAGGGGGAAAATAGAAGAGATAGTTTCGGCGCCGGGAGAGATCCGGGCAAAAGAAGAAAGAAAAATTAATGCAGAGGTTACTGCAGAAGTAGTTAAATTATTGGTAGAAGAAGGTGATTGGGTTAGTAAAGGGCAAATCCTGGTGAAATTAGATTCTACAGAGCAGTTTGCGGCATACCAGAGAGCTCTGGCTAATGTAGGTGCTCAGAGAGCAGATCTTGAATTCAGAAAGGAACAAATGAGAAGAAAAAAGGAGTTATACGAAAAGGGGTTAATTTCCAGAGAGAACTTTGACAATATTGCAACGGAGGTAGAACTTGCCGGGAGCAATCTTGAAAACGCGAGAACAGAGTTAGGAAGAGCCAAAAGGAGTCTTGAAAGAACCACTGTCCGTTCTCCCATTCCCGGAACCGTGATGGATATAAACAAAGAAGAAGGAGAAGTGGTAGTGGCAGGAACCATAAATAATCCTGGCTCTATAATATTAACGGTTTCGGACCTGGAAGAAATGGAAATGGTTGCCGATGTAAACGAAAGTGAAATACCTCTGGTATCGATCGGAGATACAGCCAGAATTACTGTAGATGCTTTTGCTGATACTGTGTTTAAAGGAATTGTATATTATAAAGCTAGTATGCCGATAGAAACAAGTTCTTCTCAGGCTGTAGATTTTGAAGTGGAAATGTCGGTTCCCCATCATCCGGGGATGCTACCGGGCATGAGCGCGAACTGTGAGATAGTAACCGCAAAAAAGGATAGTGTTTTGCGAATACCGCTGCAGGCTCTGGTTGCAAGAGATAAAGAAAGCGGAGTGTATAAGATAGAAGAGGGTAAAACCAAATTTATGAAAGTAGAAACAGGTATAACGGAAGCAATGTGGGTAGAAATAATTGAAGGATTGGAAGAGAACGACCTTATTGTTTCCGGTCCAATTAAGACTTTGATGAATCTTACCGATGATCAAAAAGTAACCTGGAAAGAGGAAGAAGAAGGAAAATCGGAAGAAGATGAAGATATTGACACCTTAAAGGCAGGAGAAGACAAGGAAGAAGAAGGAGAGAAAGAAACTGCTGAGGGTAAAGGAAATTTAGAGGAAAAATAAAAATGTTCAGTGGTTTTTTAATTGAGATATTACGTTCAGCAATTGAGTCAATAAAGGCTAATAAACTTCGTGCTCTTCTTACAACTCTCGGTATTGTAATAGGAGTTATGACTGTTATCGGTGTGATGTCTGTTATTTCGGGTTTTAAACAATACATGGCTACCAGTTTTTCTCAATTAGGGGCTAATGTCCTTTATGTAAGCAAGTACCCCTGGGGTTTCGGGATGAGCAGAGAAGAATGGAAAAAAATACAAAAGAGAGATAATATAGGTCTAAGGGAAGCAGAAGCTCTAGAAGAATACGGGGCATCCTTTAAATATGTGTCTCCCAGTATACTTAGAAACATGAAAATGGAAAGAGGCGATAAAGAAGCAGAAGAAGTTAAAATAGAAGGCGTTTCTGAGGATTTTAGCAGGATAATCAATCAAGATGTAAGTCTCGGACGTTTTCTCTCAAAAGATGATATAAAATTTAAGAGGCATGTTTGTGTTCTAGGTCAGGATGTTGTAGAGGTGCTGTTTCCCGAAGAAAATCCCATAGGTAAAAAGGTTAAAATTCAGGGTAGACAGTTTAATGTTATCGGCATTCTGGAAGAAAGAGGAGAAATGATGGGGCAGAGTATGGACAATACTGCAATGATTCCTTATACAACAATGACAGCATTTACGGGTAAAAGAAGTACGATTAATATAGCTGTATATGCTGAGGGAGGAGAGGAAACAGAGGAAGAAATCAGATGGATTTTAAGAGGTGTTCGAGACTTAAAACCTGATGAAGAAGATGATTTTTCAATTAATTCTTCTGAGGCGTTGATAAGTCAATTTAACCAAATGACCAGTACTTTTTTAATGATTTCGATCGCTATCGCCGCTATTTCTCTGGTGGTAGGCGGAATAGGAATAATGAATATAATGCTTGTTTCCGTTTCGGAAAGAACAAGAGAGATAGGAGTTAGAAAAGCAATAGGAGCGAAATCCGGCGAGATTCTTGGCCAATTTCTTATGGAATCCGTGGTTATTTGTTTATTTGGTGGGTTTTTAGGTATTATCCTCGGAGCCTCACTTACAAAGTTAATTTCTCTTATGAGTAATGGGAATGTCCCTTTTCATATTCCCATTTGGTCGATTTTTCTTGGGTTCGGTTTTTGCTTTACAATAGGCGTTTTCTTCGGGTTTTATCCGGCAAGGAAAGCATCTAAATTGAGCCCTGTGGAGGCACTTCGTTATGAGTGAGCTGATAAAAATGAAAGACATAACAAAGGTTTATCCCCTTGGAGAGACCGAAGTTCCTGCGCTCCGAGGGGTGGATATCTCAATAAAAAAAGGAGAGTTTATTTCAATAATTGGGCCTTCAGGTTCGGGCAAATCCACATTGATGCATATAATTGGGTGTTTGGATATAGCCACTTCCGGTTCTTATTTCCTGCGGGGTAAAGATGTAAACAAAATGGATGGAAATCAACTTGCAGATATAAGAAAAGAATTTATAGGTTTCATTTTTCAGGATTTTTATCTCCTCCCGGACGTCCCCGCCTGGTACAATGTTTCTTTGCCTATGATATATGACAGAATACCCCCAAAAGAAAGGAAAGAAAAGGCCGTAAGTATTCTAAAGAGCGTAGGGCTTGGCGATAGAGTAAATCACCTGCCGAATCAGCTTTCTGGTGGGGAACGTCAGAGGGTGGCAACCGCGAGAGCTCTTGCCAACGAGCCTGAGATTATAATAGCTGATGAACCTACCGGTAATCTCGATTCTGTACGCGGAGAAGAGATTCTTAATATACTCTCAGATCTACATGAAAAGGGTAAAACAATAATAATTGTTTCGCATGAAAAGTATGTAGCTGAGCGAGGAAAGAGAAAAATATATCTTAAGGACGGTCGCGTTGAAAAGAAGTCAAAAAAGTAAACCCGGTGTATTAATTATCAACTGGCAGGATTGGACCAATCCTCTATCGGGAGGAGCTGAGGTTCATCTCCATGAAATATTTAAGCGGCTCAGGGGCGATTTTAATATTTCTCTTTTATGTACCCATTACAAAAATGCTCCAGAAACCGAAAAAATAGACGGAATCAAAATTTACAGGGTTGGCTCGAGAAATACCTTCAACTTCTATGTGCCCAAAGCTTACAGGAATATAACAAAAGACGAAAAAGTCGATCTGGTAGTAGAAGACTTGAATAAAATTCCATTCTTCGGCGGAAGATTTATCCGGGAGAAGAGAATTGCTCTCATTCATCATCTTTTCGGGAAAACTATATTTACCGAAACCAATCCTCTTTCTGCTTCTTATGTTTACTATTCGGAAAAGTTTATTCCGAAACATTATAAGAAGGTGCCCATAATTGCCGTATCGAAGAGTTCGAAAAACGAGATGGTAAAAATGGGTGTTCCGGAGAAAAATGTTGAAGTGGTTTATAATGGGGTAGATCCAAAGGATTACCGGTCTAAGGCAAAAAAGAGTCCCCGCCCTACAATCATTTGCTTGAATAGAATAAAAAAGTATAAGAGAATGGATGTTTTAATCGACGCGATTCCCGAAGTTTTAAAATCGGTACCTGATTTGAAAGTTTTTCTGGTAGGAGACGGAGACGATCTTCCGCGTTTGAAAGAAATCGCCCGTAGAAATAAAACAGAAAGAGCAATTGAATTTACCAGTTTTGTTTCCGCCGAAAAAAAGGTGGATTTACTTGCAAGTTCGTGGGTTGCGGTGAATACTTCTCCAAAAGAAGGATGGGGTTTGACTTCTATAGAAGCGCAAAGCAGCGGTACATCTTCTATCGTACCCGATTCCCCGGGACTCAGAGAAACTGTAAAAGATGGAGTTAGCGGATATATTTATCCTTTTGGTGATACAAAGGCATTGTCCGAAATTCTTATAAAAGTATTAGGTAATAAAAAATTAGTTATGAATATGGGTAAAAATGCAAGAAAATGGGCAGCGAATTTTTCCTGGGATGAGTCAGCTAGAAAGATGAAAGAATTTATAAACATACAACTTAAAAGAAGTTAGGTTTATATTGAGATAAACGTGGAGGAAATATGAAAAGTGTAAAATTAGCTTCTTTATATTTTTTACTGGCGTATATCATAGGTACTATAGTAAGTTTCGCCACTTACTACTTCAACCTTGCCGGGATGTGGATAGTTATGTTTGCCTTAGTGGCTGTGATTTTCGGCTGTTTTTTTTACTTGTATCTGAAGAACACAAAATGCGATTTGGCAAGTTCCCTAAAAGAGACGAATTTATTGATTGTGTTCTGGATCTTGGCTTCCTTACTGCTCGATGGTATTGTATATATTATAACAATTCCTTTAATTTATGACTATAACCCAAAGTGGATTTTCTTTACCGAGTGGTCCCCGTGGGGGTACTTAAACTATGGGACGATTGCAGTAGTGGGATACATCAGCAGATACATTTATGTCAGAAGTTTAAACAAATCGCAAAAACTTGGGTAGTTTTTTATAAATCTAAGGGTACAGCAAGCAACCGTTATAATGTAAAGATCAAATATCAAAATGTAAAACCACATATCAAAGTTTAAAAATAAACTAAAAAAACAACTAACTAAAAATTTTTTTGATCTGCGTCAATCTACGCCCTATCCTTCTTCAATTTTTGCATTTTACTATGTCACTTTGCTTTTTAATTTTTGATATTTAATTTCCAATTAGAACTAACTGGTAAAGCAAAGTGAAAAACCGCCGAAAAATTGAAACATAGAGACTGTCTTTAAATATTAAGTCGCCAGATAGCAAAATTGAGAACCGAAGCAAAACTTACCCAGAGAAGGTAAGGAATCAATAAGGCTCCTGCAACCCGTGATATGCGGAAGAAAAGAATAATCGATATTAATATAGCAGCCCATAGGAATATAATCTCAATAGAAGCGGCAAAAGGTGACTGGAGTCCGAAGAACAAAAAAGACCATAGCGAATTTAAGACAAGTTGAAAAACAAAAACAGCAACAGCTATTTTTATATCTTTTTCATTTAATCCTTTTCGCAAGACTAGAAACAAAGCAATGCCCATAAGTAAGTATAAAGTTGTCCAGACAGGAGCAAAAACCCAGTTAGGAGGTCTAAACGAAGGTTTATTTATATTCGCATACCAATTGGGTATAGCAGGAGTGGTGAATATAGAACCTATAATGCCGGCAAGCTGACAGATAATTATACTTGAAAAAAGAATTAAAATTTCACCTATTTTGCTTCTTTGCATTTTTACTCCTTAAAATCACCTGGCTATTAAATCTTTCGTAAATGAAGAAATCATTCCCTCGATATTCCAGATTCGCAATTTCATATCATCTTTATGTCCTAAAAGTTCATCCATTTCTTCGTTTAGCTCACTTAGTTCGCTTGAGGTGATAGAAATCGGCTGATGCTGAAGTTCGATTTTTTCTAAAGGAATGCCCGGGAAATGTCTTAATAATTCGGGAGTCAGTACCAGGAGTTCCATGGAAGTGTACCCTTCTTCTGTGTTCATAATTTTAACGGGATAAAATAAAAAGTCTGTTTTAAACCTGTATTGTATGGCATCGTTTGTTTTTAATTCTTCATCTAAAGATACCACGTCAAAAACAAACCACGTAAATTTTTCTTCCAGATATTCCCCGACAACTTTCTTAAGTCCCTCGGGTATTTCAGGATTTTTGACGCCCAAAGAATCAAGGTATTTTTCCACCCATTTAACAAAACCATCTTTATTCAAAACATGGGCAACGGAAATATCATGCGCTCCAATCTTTTTATGAAAGGTGATTTCTCCGGCTGGTTCGCTTCCTCTTTCTTTTCCGCCGTTTCGCCTTGATATGAGCAGGTTCTGTTCCCTTATCTTTTTGTTTATAAGATTGGTGGCTTTTCTGAATGTTTCTACATCCCCTTTTTTAACAACAGGCTCATTTGTTAAGGGTAAAACTTCAAGAACTTCGGTGGAATCAGAGGCTTTCATATCCGTTGCAAGAAGGAGTATCTCTTCTTCTCCATTCCAGGCAATCATTGCTCTTTGTGTAGGTTCGAAAATTGTTATGTTAGGACGAAAAGGAATAGAACCACGATCCGCAAAAAGTGATACGCTTAAAAGCAATAGAGACAAAAACAACTTTTTCGTTTTATTCTCCCTCTGTTTTGTCACTCAATAAAATTTTTGCACGCTCAACCAGAGTCGAAAACTCAGCCCGATACCCAAAAACGTCTTTACCTTTTGAACCTTCAGCTAATTTTAAGACGGATTCAATATTGGAGTTACCCTTGAATTCTGAGTCACGCAAAATCATGGCAAACTCTGCGACTGCCGCCGAAAACCTAAAATTATTTGATGATTTTTTAAGGTTGATAGGACTGCCAACCAAGACTTCGGAGATTTCACGGCTTTTTTCTCCATCAGGTTCTTTGTATCTGATCTTGACAGTCAGAACTTCATCAGATTTCTGTGCATCCGGCTTTACATTTGTTTCCTGATATTTTAATTCATATTTATCTTCAGAGTCTTGGCCTTTCGATTCTATAACTTCATACAATGCTGTAACAGTATGCCCTGCCCCTATCTCTCCGGCATCTTTTGTGTCATCTTCAAAATCTTTGTCTTCTAATTCTCTATTTTCGTAACCTAACAATCTGTAAGATTTAATTTTTGTCGGATTAAATTCCACTTGTATTTTTACATCCTTAGCAATTGTAAACAAAGTAGAGGTAATTTCATTAACCAATACCTTTTTAGCCTCGAGAATATTATCTATATAAGCATGGGTCCCATTTCCTCTGTCTGCAAGTTCCTGTAATCGATTATCTTTATAATTACCCATACCGAATCCTAAGACCGTCAAGAAAATACCTTCATCTCTCTTTTCTTCAATAAACCTGACTAATTCGGAGGTACTCGATATACCGACATTAAAATCACCATCGGTTGCTAAGATTACACGATTGTTCCCTCCCTTTATATAATTGTCTTTTGCAACTTTATAGGCAAGTTGGATTCCTGCTCCACCGGCAGTGCTTCCACCAGCCTCCAATTTATCCAGTGTTTCAATAATGAGTTTTTTTTCTGAACCGGAAGTGGCAGGTAAGACGAGACCCGTACTGCTGGCATATACGACAATCGCAATTTTATCTTTCGGATTTAATTGTTCGACTAATAATTTAAAGGCTCTTTTTAACAAAGGAAGTTTCTTGGGATAATCCATTGATCCTGAAACATCTATCAAGAAAACTAAGTTACTTGGTTTTTGTTCCTTTTTCGGAAGTATTTTACCTTTCAATCCTATATGTATTAGCTTATGCTCTTTATTCCAGGGACAATCAGAATATTCTAAATTGATTGAAAGAGGATCTTTCTTTTTGGGCGATTTATAATCGTAAGAAAAGTAATTTATAAATTCCTCAGTACGAACAGCATCTTTATAAGGTAGTTGATCCTGCATAATAAATCTGCGCGCATTAGCATAAGAAGCGACATCTACATCTGCTGCAAAAGTAGAGAGAGGTGTTTTGATAACATCGAAGAATCCACTTTCATTAATTTTATCGTATTCTTCGGTGTTGTGCCGAATGAAAGATTCGGACAGTGCAAATCCGGAAATAGAAGATGAACTCAAATCCATTTTAATAACCTCTCTCTTTGCGGAAACTGTTATTCCTTCAGCTTCTATGGTGGAAGCAGACAATTTGAAATTAATGATTGTTGTAGAATCTGCGATTACTTTAACATCCGTTATAGTGACACTGTTATACCCCATCATTCTTGCTTGAACAGAAAAACTTCCAGGTGGAACATTAGAAATAACATAAAATCCCTCTATATCAGTCTTGGCCCCCATTCTATTCCCTTCAATTATAACGTTGGCACCAGGTAGAACCTCACCCGTTTGTTGATCGGTAACTTTTCCGGATATCTTTCCGGTATTTTTGGCAAACAGAATAACGGATGAAAATATTATAAGTATAAATAATAGAAAACGCATAATACCTCCTTTTTATTGTTATTGCTTCTTTTAAATTATGTAGTTTAAGCATTAAGTCAAGATTTTTCTCTACTATCCTTGTTTCAAATTTTCGAGTATTTTGTTTTTTACTTCTTCTTCGAAACCTAACGTTGAATTCAACCGCGAAAACATTAAGCATCGAGTCAATGTTGAGAAGGGTTTTATACTTTCTTACAAATCTCATTTCAATAATATCATTTTGCCGCAATATGTAGATTTGCGAGTATTGAGCTTATAAAAGTATATACCACTGGGATATTTACTGGCATCCCACCTATATCTATATTCTCCGGCATTAAGCTCTTCATTAATCAATGTTTCTATTTCTTGACCATAGATATTATAGATATGAAGTGAGATGTTTTCTTTTTCTGGTAATTGAAATTCAATATAAGTTACTGCATTAAAAGGATTCGGATAATTTTGTTTCAGTTGATATGTGAGATTGGTATTTTCTTCTTTATTTGATCTATTATAAACTTTTTCCACTCCAATTGGCCCCAACTTACCCCCATCTTCAGAAAAAACCGATTCGCCCGAATAGGAAATTGTTACATTATCTCCCTGATATATAGTTTTTGAAAGCTGTAATATAAGTGTTGTTGAATCATTAGAGTCTACTTTGATATTTTCTATCGAGATATCATTTAAATCATTTTGGTTGACGACGAATTCGGAATTGGCGTTTTCGGGTTTGACCATATTTTTATTAAAAGCTACATGAACTTCAACTCCAATTGAATCAACCGCAGCAGAATAAAAAATCGGAGCAGAACCCGGGGGAGAATTAGCCAGATCAGTAATTCCATATCCATATTCAAATAATGGTTCATATACATTATCACCAAAATTAATAGGAATATCTTCCATCTTCGCAGGCCAACTGTGTGATAGGAGCCCGGATGGATTGTAATCGCCAAACAATACATCGGTTATTCCCCTTCCTTCCGTTCCCGGCAGCCATGCTGCTATAATTGCGTCGGAATACGGAATAATAGATTCAATAATTAATGGTCGTCCGGAAATCAAGATAACAATAACTGGTAACCCGGCGTTTTTGATATTCCTGATTAAGTTAATTGTTGAGACCGGTAAACTTAAATCATTTCTGTCGCCGTACATCTCCGCGTAAGGGCGTTCACCAATGGCTACAACAGCCACATCATCCGTTGTATCGCTTAACACTCCTTCTCTTGAATATGTGATTACCGCGCTGGGTGCTGCTTCCCTCATGGCTTCCAGAATGGTGGTTCCTATGGTAATATCTCCACCGTAACCCTGCCAGCTGATTGTCCACCCTCCGCATTGATAACCAAGATTGTCAGCATGTTCGCCTGCGAGGAAAATATGAATGTTTTCTTTAGGCAAAGGTAATATACCATCCTTTTTCTTCAATAAAACTAAAGATTTGCGAACCGCCTCCCGTGCAACTGCTCTATGGGCTTGGGTTCCAATTGAATCTAAAAGACTTCGGTCGGCATAAGGTCTCTCAAATAATCCCATTTTAAATTTAATCCTTAGAATGCGTCTTACTGCGTCGTCTATTCTATCTTCACTCACATCTTCCTGTTCAACAAGATTTTTTAGTGTATTAAAAAAATTAATATAATTAGAGGGAGCCATAGCCATATCTATTCCAGCGTTTATAGCCGTTTCAACTCTATCCTCATAAGAACCGTCTAATTGATCTATCCCGTTCCAATCAGATATAACAAAACCTTCGAATCCTAATTCCTCTTTTAGAACAGTATCTATTAAATAATGACTTCCGTGACATTTGTTTCCATTCCAGCTGCTGAATGAAATCATAACAGAGCCAACGTTATTCTCAATTGCCTTAATATAACCCGGTAGATGAATGGCCCGTAAGGTTTCTTCATCTATTTCTGCGTTTCCCCGGTCGGTTCCGTTTGTTGTTCCGCCATCGGCAACAAAGTGCTTCGTACATGCTAAAATACTGGAAGCACTTGCTATCGTGTCACCCTGAAGGCCCCTGACAAGTGCTGAACCAATCATTTCGGCCAATTCCGGTGTTTCACCAGAACTTTCGTATGTTCTGCCCCAGCGTTCATTTCTTGCAACGGCAATACAGGGACCAAACGTCCAGTTCAGCCCCGTTGCGGATACTTCCATAGCAGTAATTTTTCCTTCTTTTTCAGCCAATGTAGAATCACGAGTACAGCCCAATCCTATATTGTGTGGGAATATAACTGCGCCATAAGCATTGTTATGACCATGTACCGCATCGATTCCATAAATAATAGGTATACCGAGCCTGGTAGACATCGCTCTGCCCTGAAGGCTGTCATACATATTGGCCCAACTCTCCGGCGTGTTTGGACGTGGTGTTGAGCCACCCCCACTTAGTACTGAACCTAAATAGTATGTTGATATATTATCTAAAATGGCAGAAGATGCTCTTTCTCCCTGAATCATTTGTCCCACTTTTTCCTCGATAGTCATCCGGCTCAATAAATCTTCCACCCGTTCTTCAATTGTTGCAGTGCTGTCTAAATATATAGTATCCTGGGCTGATAATGGTTTAATTGAGAATATTAAACAAATAATAACTATATTTTTTATCATAATAAGCTCAATATTTTTGATTTGTTTCATTATAATTTATTAAGAGTTCAACTGTATGATTCAATAATTTTGTGTCTCCCCAATTGCCGTGACCCGGAACGACTATTCTTGCATTTTTGTATTTTTCCAAAACCTTTTTAACCGATTTTGGCCATTCTTCCATGTTGGCATCATCAGTAAAACCGGGACCTCTACTTTCAAAAGATTTAATCATACACCCGCCAAATAAAATCTTTCTATTATAAAAATAAACAATCACATTATCGATCGAGTGAGATTCGCCGGGAAAATAAACCTCTACAATTTCTTCTCCTAGATTAAGTTTAAGTCCTTCTTCAATATTGAATAAGCGATTTGGAGCTTTGAATTTTTGAGTTTTATACGCTTCAAGACATTCTTGATTTGCATTACCCGTTCTCTTTATTAATTCTAAAGCAGCTGTCATCGTTTCGTATATTTTACCGTCTTCTATCAGTTTGGCTGTCAATTCGGAACCATACACGGGAATGTTTTGGCTCAGCAAATACTCATTTCCACCCAGATTATCGTTGTGAAACCCTGTGTTGATTTCTGTTATATTGGCTTTTTCGTTTTCACTCTTTATCCACTCGACGACTTTTCTTGTTGCCTCATTATTGTAAGGGGTATCAACGAAAATTACATCATTATCTGATAAAAAAACTACGAGAGAATTACCCTGCCAGGGGAAAGAATGAGTAACGACATAAACCCCTTTTTCTATTTCTGTAATCCGCAAATCTTCACTCAATTGTATCTGATTGGCGGAAACTAAAATAGAGAAGCTCATGGATATTATAACAGAAGATCTGGCCAAATTTTTATTGAACAACACTAATCCCCTTCTTCAAATATATCTAACAAAATATCTATTGAAGTCTCGACACATTTAAAGCACTTCTCTTCGAGCAAGTTATTCTCTTTAAATATCTTTTGTCCTTCTTCTGTCTTTAGATCACATTGGATAATATCATAGCAAATAGCGCTTCCCATTTTTTCTTCGAATCTTTTATAAAACTCCAATGCTTTAGAAAAGGCTTTTTCTTTGATGTTTTCTTCTTCTGCTTTTTGCCTTCCGTATTTAAGATTTATGGCAAGAACCCCGCCGGTTACAGCACCGCACACAGAACCTTTTCTGCCTATACCACCGCCAAAGCCTGTTGCAATCCCAGGATTTATTGCCAGACCTAAATAATCCTGCATAGCCATTAAAACACTTTCAGAGCAAATGAATCCTTCTTGGAAGAAAGATACCGCTTTTTCTTCCAATTTCTCTTTTTCTTTCATATCAGTAGTGTAATTTTATTTGATAAAAAGTCAACAAGACTTATTGAATAACAGTTTTAAAGTGCTTTCTGAAGTAGAATTCTCCTCATCTGCCAGGTAATATTACTTTTCTCGTCATTTGAATTCAAGATTCGCATAAGTCCATTTGACACATATTTTTTTTCTTCTTTGGAGAAATTCTTTAGAACATATTCTTCTTTTTCCCAGATGGTAACAGTATTCGGATAGAACCAGCTTGCAGCAGTAGAATTGCTTACTGGTGAGGATATTTTTTCATTATATAAGACTTCCGCGTTATAATCACCGGTGGAGAGTATTTTACCTACATAAAGAACTGCTCTCTCGGAAGCAACAAGTCCTCTGTTTATACTGAGGTACTTTTTAAAAACATCGACATCCGTATTAATATCTTCTACTTCTTCAACAAGCAAATATCCGCCTTCCTCAAGTTCATTCAACCATTTGTTTACCAAATCAATCACATTTTCTATATGGGAAAGCAAAAATCGCACATACATAACGTCCGGTTTAACCGGAAAAGGAAAATCCGTGATATCGTGGGGTATAAAGTTGCAGTGATTAAATTGTTTTTTTGCGTATTCCAACATTTCCTTAGAATTATCAAAACCATAAACTTTTTTACATTTTAAAGCTCTGTAAATCATATCCGTCGTGAAACCGGGACCGCATCCAAGATCCAGAGCTGTTTCTATTTCTTTGTTTATGTGTTTACGTAAGAATTCGGCTGCCAGAGGGTTAAAAAATCTGGCTATCTCTTCTAATCTGTCGGCAGCTTTTTTTGTGGTACCAAATGTATATCTCATCTTTCTCCTTCGGTAAAGTTTCGATTATAATCAAGCATGTTAATTTGTCAACCTGCTTGACTTAACAGGCTATGAGGGTATCTTTTGCGTAATGGCTAAAGAGCGGAGAAAAATTGAAATAAGAGGTATTGTTCAGGGAGTTGGATTTCGTCCGACAGTGTATCGCCTTGCAAAAAAATATAACTTAAAGGGGTCTGTCTTAAATGATAGTAAAGGAGTAACGCTGGATATTGAGGGATATTCGAAAGACATCGATTCTTTCTCTGAAGAACTAAAAAGGAATCCGCCTCCGCTTGCCGATATAGAAGAACTCTCATCAAAAAAACTTCCCCCTAAAAATTTCCGTGAATTTAAAATAATTGAAAGTGAAAAAGGAGAAGAGAAAAGGACTCTTGTTTCTCCCGACATAGCAACGTGTAGGGATTGTAAAAAAGAGTTGCTTAACAACAAAGACAGGAGATATCTGTATCCGTTTATAAACTGCACAAACTGCGGGCCTCGTTTTACAATAACAAAGGAACTTCCGTATGACAGAAAAAACACGACCATGAAAAGATTCGAAATGTGCGAGAAATGCAGAACGGAATATGAGGATCCCGAAAACAGACGATTTCACGCACAGCCTAATGCATGCGATGACTGCGGTCCTCATCTTAAGCTTTTAGACTGTAAAGGAAAGGATATAAAAGGTAGTTCAATAGATAAAACTTCTAAATTCCTGAAAGAGGGCAAAATAGTCGCGGTTAAAGGTCTCGGTGGATTTCATCTCGCCTGTGACGCGGAAAACGAAACGGCAATCAAAACTTTAAGAGAGAGAAAAAAACGTCCCTTTAAACCGCTTGCTCTTATGGCAAAAGACATTTCGGTTGTAAGCAGATTTGTGCATTTATCCAATGAAGAAAAGGAGCTTTTAGAAAGTCCCAGGGCGCCAGTAGTTCTTCTTAAAAAGAGAGAAAAATGCGTTCTTCCGGAAAACATAGCCCCGAACAACAATTTTCTCGGTTTTATGTTGCCTTACACACCATTACACATTCTTTTATTTCAGAATTTAGAAGTGCTGGTGATGACTTCCGGGAACAAAAGAGATGAACCGATAGCTTTCGGTAATAAAGAGGCAGTTAAAAAATTAAAGGATATAGCCGATTATTTTCTTGTCCATGACCGGGATATATGGATTCAGGCAGATGATTCCGTGGTTAGAGTAATAGATGGTGAAACTCTTTTTCTAAGGCGCTCCAGAGGTTATTCTCCCGGGCCGCTCCGAAGTCCCCTTGGAAACAAAAAGAAGATTATTGGGTTTGGTGCTCATAAGCATAATACTTTCTCGATTTCCAGGGATGATGAAATTTTTGTAAGTCATTATATAGGGGAAACGGATAATCTTGAGACGATAAAAGCATTTGAAAGGGGAATCAAGCACTTTATTAATTTCTTTGATATTCCTCCCGATATAGCTGTTGTTGACTTGCATCCCGAATATGAAGCGACTAAGTTTGGTAAGAAATGGGCGGAGAAAAATAAAAAGCCTTTAATAGAAGTTCAGCATCATCATGCCCATATAGCGTCCTGTCTCGTGGATAATGGGTTGGACGAAAAGGTAATCGGAGTAGCCTGGGATGGAACAGGATATGGGGCAGACGAAAAAATCTGGGGGGGAGAATTCCTTATCGCCGATTTAAAAAAATATGAAAGGAAAGCGCACTTAGAATATATCCCTCTTCCCGGGGGAGATGTGGCTGTCAAAGAACCCCGGAGGATGGGAGCCACGTATCTTTATAAGACTTTTGGAGAGGATTTTTTAAATCTTGATACGGATTTTGTTAAGAAACTTGATAGGGGGAAATGGAAATTGATAGAAAATATGATAGACAAGAAAGTTAATTCTCCTGAAGTTTCATCCATAGGCAGACTTTTCGATGCTGTCTCATCTATCTTAGGAATCCGTGATTTTATAACATATCAGGGGCAAGCGGCTATCGAACTCGAAATGACGGCAGATAAAAAAGAAAAAGAAGGATACAACTTCAATTTAAAAAGTAAAAAGACTATTTACGTAATAGATTCTAAACCAGTTATTAAATCTATAATAAATGATATTAAGAAGAGAGTCCCCAGGAGTAATATTTCCATGAAATTTCATATTGGACTTGCCGATTTAATTGTAGAGGTATCAAAAATTTTAAGAAAAGAAGCAGGTATTAATAAAGTCTGCCTTTCAGGCGGTGTTTTCCAGAATATAATTTTAAGGGAAGAAGCAACTAAGAGGTTAAAAAATGAAGAATTTAAAGTTTATAATCACAAGAAATTGCCGCCGAATGACGGAGGAATTTCTGCAGGGCAGGTCGCAATCGCGATGAAGACTCAGTAATCTTTATTTCTTTCTGATTTCTTCCTTAAGCAGTTCGCCGGCTATGATAAGCTTTTGTATTTCGTTGGTCCCTTCATATATCTGCGTGATTTTTGCATCTCGCATCATTTTTTCCACCGGGTAATCCTTCATATAGCCGTAACCGCCCAGAACCTGTACTGCTTCGACCGTCACTTCCATTGCTACATCGGAAGCAAATAATTTTGCCATTGCGGATTCTTTGGAGAATTTTTTTGCTCCTCCGTCTATGTATCTGGCAACCTGATAAACCAGAGCCCTGGCTGCTTCTACTTTTGTAGCCATCTCCGCGAGTTTAACCTGTATAGCCTGAAATTCTCCGATTTTCTTACCGAATTGTTTTCTTGTGTTCGCGTAAGTTACGGCTTCTCTTAAGGCTCCTTCCGCTATTCCTACTGCTTGAGAACCGACCCCTACACGGGATTGATCGAATGTTTTCATAGCCATCATGAATCCCGAACCTTCTCTGCCAAGCAGGTTTTCTTTCGGGACTTTACAATCCGTGAATACAAGTTCTCTTGTGGCTACAGCCCTTATTCCAATTTTGTTTTCTTCTTTACCAAAGGAGAACCCTTCGCTGTCTTTCTCGACAATAATTGCGGAAAGCCCCCGTATTCCTTTTTCGGGGTTTGTGGCTACTATGACAGAATAAATATCTGCTTCCCCTGCATTTGAAATAAAGATTTTGTTTCCGTTAAGAATATAATAATCCCCTTCTTTTTTAGCTCTGAGCTGGACATTTCCGGCGTCGGAACCTGCTTCAGGTTCTGTTAAGGCAAAAGCTGCCCATTTCTCGCCTGAACCGATAGGAGGAAGATACTTCTTTTTCTGTTCTTCACTGCCAAAGAGCATTATAGGTATTGCGCCCAGACCGTTTGCGGCGTACGCTGTGGCTGTTCCGCCGTCAACTATAGATATTTGTTCTGTCGCAAGACACATACCGAACATTCCCATCCCCAGACCCTCATATTCTTCAGGGATAAAAACTCGTATTAAGTCGGACCGACCGAGCTCCTTGCGTACTTCAGGAGAAAACTGACTCTCCCTGTCCATTTCTTCTCTTAAAGGTTTTATTTTTTCTTCCGCGACGGTTTTCGCCACTTCTTGTATCATTTGTTCTTCTTCTGAGAGCTTATAATCCATGTTTTCCTCCTTAATTTTACCGTTTCCGTTCTTCACCTTTTAATAGCGGCGAGCCAGATTGAAAAATGTTTATGTTATTTTAGTATTGTTTTGTAAAAATTCAAGGCTAAAAGGTTAAATTATCAAATCTTAATTTAATTTGTTGTGTTTAAGTTTGCAATCAATTCCGAAAGAATTCTGATGTGCTCAGGTGTTGTTCCGCAGCAACCTCCTATAATACTGGCTCCTGCTCTGTAACATTCCAGTGTTTCTGTAGAATAGAGTTCCGGTTCCATATAGAAAACCTTTTCTCCTTCCTTTTTCGGCTTACCGGCATTCGGCTGCGCAGCAATAGCTAATTTTGTGGATTTTTTTATGATGGAAACCACTTCTGCCATCTCTTTAGGACTTAAATCGCCGCAGTTCGCGCCCACAGCGTCAGCTCCTTCTTCAGTTAGACGTATGGTGCATTCTTCTGCGGAGTTTCCCATCATTGTTCTTCCTCCGTTTTTCACTGTTTGAAATGACATCGAAGCAATAACCGGAATCCCGGAAACATCCTTACAGGCTCGAACCGCGCAAAGCGCTTCCCGGAGGTCAAACATTGTTTCAATGATAAAACAATCGACTCCGGAATTTGACAGGATAGAAGCCTGTTCTTTGAAGGTATCATAAAGGGTTTCTTCTTTATAGGTCCCGTACGGTTCGAGCATTTGTCCTGTGGAACCGATATCTCCAAGAACGTACCCGTCATCTCCGACTGCATTTCTTGCCAATTTTACCCCCGAACGATTAACTTCTTCGACATCTATTTTTAGATTATGGGTTTCGATGTAAACGCGGGTCATAGAAAAGGTATTGGTAATTGCGGCGTTACTTCCGGCATTAAAGTAATCTCGATGAATTTGTTCTACTATTTCAGGATGCGTTAAATTACTGGCACATTTGTCTGGTGAACCGCGTCTATCCAATTCAGTTCCCATCGCACCGTCTAATATTATGACTTTGTTTACTTTAAGAAGATTTTTAAAATTCAATATTACCTCTCTATTTAAAATAAAGAATAAGCACTTTAACTATGCCTGTCAAGGATATGAAAAAGAAGTCTATTTTTGAATATTTAATGGTTTTATACAAACAAAAATATGAAGAGGATATTCTCCTTCTTCTAACATGTACTCATCGTAAAAATGTTCTTCTTTTGTTTCTTTAACTTCAAATCCTTCTTCTTTTAAAAGAAAATGCCAGGTTTTTTCATCAAAAAGACCTAATGTATGCACATCAGTATAGGTTTCTAATTTCCCTTTATTCCGGATTAAATAGATTATTGTTGCTTCATAAATCGAATCGTTATCGTGAAGGATATAGTTGTTCTCGAAAATTGTAATTTCTATATCTCCCTTTTTCCCGGTATATACAAAGTTATTCGATTTAAAAGAGTCTTTGATATTAGACATAATCAGAAGAACTCCTCCGGGATTTAAATGCTTGTTTGCGGTCCGAATCGCTTTTCGGAGATCTTCTTTTGTTGTCATATAGCCAATTGATTCAGGGATGGTTACGGCATCAAATTTCTTTCCAAGTTCTATTGTCCGCATATCGCCATGGCGGTAGACAACTTCAGGATTGCGCTGTATTGCAATCTCAAGCATTTTTTTGCTGAGGTCAACCCCGGTTACCTTAAAATGTTTTTTGAAAGTGTAGTCATAGATTCCGGAACCGCATCCGACATGGAGCAGTGTTTTTGTATTTATTTTTGAGTTTTCTTTGATTGATTTGGAGAATAATTTTACTTCTTTTAAGCCTTCCGCAGGCGGGTAAACGAGTGATTCGGTCCAGGCAAGGTCAGTATATGCTTTCCATTTATTTTTCTTTATGTCCATATATTTTCCTTTATAAAATGTGTAATATCGGTTCTTTCGGGCGGCTTTCCTTGTTGTAACTTAAGGATACAATAGCATGGAATTATGTCAAGTGGAGCAACTAATATTTGGCATTTTTTTAAACCGGACATAAAGATATAAAATTATATATTTATTAATTCTTTATACAATTTTATTTTTAAATCATCGACATGGCGTGAGCTATCCACTACGAATATCGAGACATCAGTTACCTGCGTAGTAGATTTACGGAAAGGCTTTAGATGTGACTAAAAGGTATTACTAAAGAATTTGTCAGACGAAGTGCCGATAAACTCTTTGTTTTTTACTACACAAAGTCGCCTCGGATTTTTTAACTACAGAGTATTATCTTTGTTATTTTTATTTTTTCTTTACATAGAAAATTCTCAGACGAAGTCGCTTATTTCTTTGCCTTCAAAATCTTCTTTTAATGTTCTTTTAATGTTGCTCATATTGTGTTTTGTGAGCCCCACATTACCCTCCGAAGTGATGATTAAACCTATAGCGGCGACACCTGGAACAACACAGGTATGAATAAATTTATATTTTTCCGTATGTATTTCTAAAAAGTCGGTGGTTCCTATATTCATTTTGTTGGCAAAGTCTTTCGCTACTTTGTAAAGTTCTATCGCAAGCCCGCCCATCTTTTGGATAGGCACTTTTTCTGAAGTCTTAGAGATTATAACTTCCCCATTCCCAAGATAAACGGCAGCTGCAATAAAGCCTTTTAATGTGCTTATTTCCTCAAAAATATCTTCGTTAAGAGCCATAGTATCCTCCTTTTTTTTCATCTTTTTTTTCACTTCTTTTTCATCTACACGCTTCATGCCTTCAAGCAAGACATATTCAAGAGATACATCAGATATAGTAATTCTGTCATGTTCTCTCTCTCTTATAACTATATCCACATTACCGAAGGGGAGCATTTCAAAAATAGCTTCTATACCTTCCAAACTATCTATTTCTGCATCTATCAAATTTCCTTCTTTAAACCATATCCTGCCGTTTCTATCGGTTTCTCTGTCTTTCACAACAACAGAAGCGTTTTTTTTCTCCATACTTATAAGCTCTAAAACCGTCGCAAGAGACATCTTTCTTATACTGGTTAAATCTTCTCTCGAAAGCTTCAACCCTTTTTTTATTTCTTTTATCATCTTTTTAAGGTTTAGAGGTTTATTGAAAAATTTAATAGCGCCGGTATTGATTGCGTGATCTTTTAATTTTGGAGTACCGTAGGCAGTGATAAGAATAATTGGAATAGCAGGATATTTTTTGTCGACAAAATTAACAAGTTCGACTCCACTCATACCCGGCAAATTTTGATCGGTTATAAGTAAGGATACTTCATTTTCCCCGAGAGATTTCCAGGCATCTTCTGCATTTGTATGTGTAATCAGTTTTACATTTCTTATTGAGTGTTTCAGTCCATCTTTCATGCTTTCAAGAAAGGAAACATCATCGTCTACGAGCATTACCGTATATTTATTCATAATTTATGGTTTCCTGAAAGTTATTTTTACCGTTGTTCCACCGCCTCTTTTACCCTTAAAAGTAACGTCACCACTCTGTGTCTTTATAATCTTGGTAGCCTGATATAGTCCCAATCCTGCTCTATCTCTTTTGGTTGTGAAAAATGGTTCGGCCACTTTATGCAAATGATTCTCTTCTATTCCGCTGCCCTTATCGGTAATTTTTATGATTGCTTCTTCGCCCTTTATCGCGTATTTAAACAAAAGTTCTTTTTTCGGAGAGTTCTCCATTGCCTCAATGGCATTATCGATTATTTCAGTTAGGGCGGCAACAATTGAAAGTTTATCTCCTTTTGTAATAAATGCTCTTTCTTCGCATTTGCATTTAAAATCTACCCCCATGTTTTTACAATAATTATCGAAAATTGCCACGTTATCCAAAATTAATTTTGTAAGATTCAATTCAAGAGAACCTATTGCCTCATACCTGGAAAATTCTCTTAAAGTTGTAAGTAAAGATTCCATGCGCTTTATCTCACCGAGAGCCCTTTCCAAAAATTCTTTTCTTTTTGAATCATCAATATTTTCATAAATATGTTCAAGAACCTGCAAAGAACATTTGATAGCGTTTACAGAATTACCCACAGAATGTCTTATATGAGAAATGATACCTCCTATGGATGTAAATCTCTTTATTTCCGCAATATTTCTTTCCAGATGTTCTATTTTTGTCACGTCTTCCATTATAAAAAGATATTCGCCCTTCTTTATTTTTACCGCAGATACAAGAAAAGATCTATCCCACTCCCTCCTTATAGTTTGAAGTTTTTCTTTTCTAACTGAAGCTATTATTTCCGGAAGAATACAGCTTTTACAAGCTTCCTCTTTTCCAAAAACAGCTTTATGACATTTTTCCCCTATTAAATCTTTAGGATGATTACCGCTCAATAAAGCGGCAGTACTGTTCAGCTTTACCAGATTGTAATCTTCATCTACTACATATACCATCTCACTTAAAGCATCTATTGTTTTGTACCAGGATTCTATAATGTCGCTGAGAGGTTTTTTTTGTGAACATAATTCAACAAGAAAAATCTTTTCTGAAGAGTTTGAAATTTTTACTGTAGTAATTTTAATTGTCAGCTGTTCTGTTTGCCCATTGCACTCAACTTCAACTTTCTTTTCGGTTTTTTCTCGGAGGTTTTCCAAATCGATATCATCAGGAATGACCGAACCAACAGAGTAACCACATGCATCGAAAGATCTGTTATTAAAAATAGGCTTGCCGGATTTATCCAAAATTACAAAGGGACAATCCAGGCAGTCCATTATCCTTTTAAGTTCTTCACTCCCTAACTCAAGCATAATATCTTTCATATATAAAGTATAATCCAAAAAAAATAAATTTCAAGGTAAAAAATAATAAAATTTTACAATATATGTATATTATATTTGACAAAAAATAAAAAAACGAAAAAAATAATTTGACTACCTAATTCTGCCGCTTCAAAACCAAAGGAAACAACTAACAGAAGAAGATTTTTTTTGGCCATATAACTTTCTAACTGTTTCATCTTGTACGTGAGTTTTCCCGTTACTTTTTAGAGCATACTTGACAAAGCGAGAAAAAACAAATATGCTAAATACAAAAGGGAGGAAATATGAAACTTACATTATCTAATGTTAAAAATTTTACTGTTCGCTTTTTGTTTTTTTTCTCTGTTTTTGTCCTTTTTGTTCCAATAGAAGCTCTGCCAGAAGATAAAGAAAGCGTGCAAATTAGCTTTAGCACTGGCAAAAAATACCTTTTAAATCGAGAAGACTCCTGGTATAAATTTAGACTTGGGTATGAAAAAGGTTTTTTAGGCTTTATCAGTCACACAATCCAATTCGGAGCCAACGGAACTAAATTCAACTATATTGAAGAAGGCGGGCAAAATGTTCTATTTCCATTCAGTAGAATGGCAGCCGATTTAAAGATGAATGAAAGGCACAATCTCACTTTTCTTATACAACCCTTTGAGATATTTACTTCTGCTCTTGGGGAAAGAGACATTGTTGTAGAAGAAGTAACTTTCCCAGAAGGAACGCCGATGAATTTAAAATATGGTTTTACTTTTTACAGATTAAGTTATCTATACGATTTTCAAAAAGAAAGTAATAAAGAGTTTTCTTTGGGGTTGTCCTTTCAGATACGAAATGCTTCCATAGTTTTTGCTTCTGCCGACGGAGAATTAATAAGTATAAATAATAATATAGGTCCGGTACCGATATTGAAATTTAGATGGCAAAAACCTCTAAGCGAAAGCACGTGGATAGGTTCGGAAATAGATGGTTTTTATGCTTCAGGGCGTTATATAACGGGTTCCGAGAATGATTTCGAGGGTGCGATTATAGATGCTTCACTTAGAATGGGCTTTGAATTAACGAATTATTTAAACACTTTTCTGAATCTTCGGTATTTGGGCGGAGGCGCAAGCGGAACAGAAGAAGACGAAAACAAATACACTGATAACTGGCTTAAAACTTTCTCTGTTTCGTTGGGCTTCTATTTGCAGTAGAAATATGTGTTGCATGCTCTGTAATACCTTCAATTACTTTTTGTTTTTTTGCAAAAAGAGATTAAACCATAAAGAGCACAAAGATTTTATCTTGTTTTTACAAACAAACAACAATCACCCACTGATTGCTTTGCGCTCCCTAAAAACAAGGATTGACTATTAATTTAAACTACGTGTTTTATTATACGATGAAAAAGATTAAAATGTCGTCCAAAAATATCGGCGAAGTTTTTTCTAATTTAACAGATAAAAATCATAAAACGGCTAAAGCTTTTTATTCTTCTCTTACAAATGAGTGAAGAACAACTTTTTGGGGATTAGGGATATATTCCAAATGCTGGCAGAGATTAACAAAGGAAATTTCCGTATAGAGGCAGAAGTTGGAGGAATAGCAATATGTATTGAAAGTCTCTCTTTTTGTCTCTTATTTTGAGAAAAGCCTGCAAATACTTAAAAATAAATGCGTGCTTATAATGAAGTAAATATGAGAGGAAAAGTTGAAGAAACCCCAGGCGTTTTCAAGCAGGATTTGTCATTTATTTTATTAAAATTTTAATCGTAAAAAAAGGAGTAACTATTATGAAAATTTACATTAAAACGATTGTATTAATCGCCACACTATTAATACTATATGGCTGTTGCAGATCAACGAGATGTGTGCAGATAACCTATGAAGATGGCAATCCTCTGGCTTCGATAGAAATAACATATACAGACAAAGCAGGGCAGGAACAGAGAATTATACGTTCGTTTTCCGGGATGAGCAGTTCTTGGAATTATAATCTGGAGTTGCCGCATAATACGGACTGGACAGCCTATTTCAAAGCAACATCGTCAAGCGGACTCAGATATTTTAAAACACAATACCGTCATGAGCGCAATGACGTACAATTGTATTATGAGCCATGGCAGGAAGAGGATTTTATCAACTGTCCGAAAGATTGCTGGGACAGAAAACTTGAATTTGAAAATTCGGTACATGGCGATGTATTCGGGTTGCATATTTACGCCGAAGATTTTTATCGGAGAAACAGCGGAGAGGGAAACGTGTACGTTCGTTTTTCCGAAGGAGGACAAGAACCTGGGCCTGGACCGGGACCTGATCCAGGGCCGCAATGCGAATCAAGTGGTGAACTTTATGTGCTCCTTATACACGAACCCAATTCAGGATTTCCCGTTACATGGGAAGGTAGGATTTCTCAAAGCGGACTAGACAATTTTTGCACAGGACTCCACATTACCAAAATATCCCTTCCTTGCAAGGTAAAATGCAGCTCTACTACCGAGGTGTGTATAAGTGAGTGGGGGATAACAATCGGCGACCATGAGTATACGGATTTTACATGTGATGAAAGCAGTAATTATTGTGAACTGGAATTATCTGACCCCATTGCTTTAAACACTCGTTATCAAATAGAAGCACATTCAATTTCTCATCTGCCCTGTGAGCCAGGCTATTCATGTCCATCAAGCGCTTTGTGGGAAAGTGTTCAAGTGACATTTGAGGTTGAGTAAAAACCGTATTTGTTGTTATAAAGGTAAATTTGACAGTTATTTATTCTCTATTATAGATTTTTTCGAAAATTCTGAATGTTGCTAAATTAATCGTGTTTATCAGACTGGGAAAATATGATTCTGTATCCGTTAGGATTTGGGATTTTGGATTTAGTAAAACAACATTACTAATAGGGTGAGGTGTGGATTTGTGTAATTTGTGATATTTGTTGTTACTCTCAGTTTTGGTGTGTGTTGGGTTTTAAATAACAAATAAAAATCGGGTGTTAATCTGTGAAATCTTGTGGTTGAAGTTACCGATTGAAATTTTACTAAAATAACATATACTCATTACTGTAAAACATTAATAATCAAAAATATATGGGGGGCTAAAATGGAAAAGATTTTATTGTTTGTTTCTTTTTTATTAATAGGGGTTACGGTTCTTGAATCGAAAGCTCTTGAACTACCTGCGATTTTCGGAGATAACATGGTAATGCAGCAGAAAACAGAATCGCCGATCTGGGGTAAAGCTTCTGCGGGTGAGGATATAGAGATATCTTCAACATGGGGAGAAAAGACAACCGCGAAAGCTAAAACCAACGGAAAATGGACGGCAAAACTCAAAACGCCCGAAGCAGGCGGTCCCTACGAATTAACAATAAAGGGTAAAGATTCTGTAATAACATTTAAAAACGTACTGATAGGTGAAGTATGGGTATGCTCAGGACAATCCAACATGGAAATGCCGCTTATAGGTTGGCCTCCGCGGGATACTATTAAGAATTCGGCCGAAGAAATAAAAAATGCTGATTATCCTGAAATTCGTTTGTTTGCAGTGGCGAAAGGAGTTTCCGCAGAACCGAGAGAAGACTGTAAAGGTTCTTGGGCAGTGTGCAATCCGGAAACGGCAAAAAATTTCAGCGCAACGGCTTATTTCTTCGGTAAGGAAATCCACAAAGAACTTGGGATTCCAGTCGGGTTAATTCATACAAGCTGGGGAGGTACGCCGGCAGAATCCTGGACTGCTCCTAAATATCTTGGTAAAGTGGAAGGTTTTTCGGACTTCGTCGCAAATATAGACAAACTCTCATTGCAGGAAGAGGAATACGTTAACTGGCTCGGTTCTCATCCTGTAATCGAACCAACCAATGAAGAAGAGAGCTCAGGAAAAGGTATATCCTTTAATGATACAATTTGTCCTCTCCCTGATTTTGACGATTCCCCCTGGGGAGAAATGGCTCTTCCTACCCAGTGGGAAAGTGTCGAATTGGGCGTTTTCGACGGGGTGGTATGGTTCAGGAAAGTAATAAATATTCCCGAAACATGGGTTGGAAAAGATTTAATGCTGGAACTTGGCCCCATCGACGATATAGACATAACCTACTTTAATGGCGAAAGAGTCGGAGGTTATGAGGGTATGGGCTTCTGGACAGTCGAACGCAAATACGGAATTCCTTCAAAGTTAGTTGAGAAAGGCAGAAATGTAATAGCAGTAAGAGTAGTCGATCTACAGGGGGGTGGAGGCATTTACGGACAGGAAGAACAAATGAAAATTTATCCGGTAAAGACCGGCGCAAAACCTATAAATCTTTCAGGGTTGTGGAAATATCTTCCGGTCGCCCAATACAGAGAGGGGGTATTTTATGTCTTCGGTGCCGAGGAAAACGGCTTCTATACGACAAGACCGGATTTCAAGGGAATAACCGCATACACTCCCACATCTTTGTTCAACGCCATGATTGCGCCCGTCGTGCCTTACGGAATCAAAGGAGCAATCTGGTATCAGGGAGAATCGAACGTCGGCAGACACGAACAGTACAAACAACTTTTCCCGGCTATGATAGAGAGCTGGAGAGCTGCCTGGAAAGAGGGTAAATTTCCGTTTTACTTCGTCCAGATAGCTCCTTACATATACGATGACCCGGAAGACCCGATTTCCGCAAAACTCCGTGAAGCGCAGCTTGTGACCATGTCATCCGTTCCTAACACAGGAATGGCTGTAACACTGGATATAGGAGAAGTGGACAACATTCATCCGCCAAATAAACAGGATGTAGGGAAGAGACTTTCTCTATGGGCTTTTGCCAAAGATTACGGTAAAGAGGACATTGTATATTCCGGTCCTGTTTACAAGGAAATGGTTAAAAAAGGCAGCAGAATAACTTTATACTTTGACCATATCGGAAGCGGTCTTGCGGCAAAAGGAGATACGCTTACCGGGTTCAAGGTTGCAGGAAAGGACAAGGTATTTGTTGATGCAGAAGCCTATATAAAAGGAAATACCGTAATAGTTTACAGCAAAGAAGCCTATGACCCGGTTGCAGTCAGATATGCTTTTACGAACGGTTCCGTTGCAAGCCTTTTCAACAAGGAAGGTCTCCCCGCTTCTTCATTCAGAACAGATGATTGGGAGGAGTGAGAGGGGGCTTAAACGCACTAATATAGTCTATCTTATTTCGTATTCTATTGATAATTTTGACATTTAGGAATCCTGTCTCAGTTAGCAGTTCTGGCAACTTTCCCAGAACATGAATTTTATATCCTTCGTTCCACCAGTAAAAAGGCAAATTATAAAATGCTCGCAATGGATTTGTGATTCTATGAAGGTCAACCAGCAGGAAATGTCCTCCCGGTCTCAAAACTCTGAATATCTCTTTAATACCTTTCTTTTTCAATGGGAGTGATAGTTGATGAATTACCCATGTAGAGGTAATAACGTCGAAGAAATTATCGGGGAAAGGCATCTTTTCAATTGACGCAACTCTAAGGTCGAGATGAATATTTTCTTTATCTGATTTGATTTTTGCCTGTTTTAGCATCCCTTTTGATGCGTCAATTCCTGCTACGACCCCGTTGTTTCCTGCTTGTTTTTTAAGTCTTAAAGCAAGAGTTCCCGTTCCGCAACCTACGTCCAATACTTTATCACCTTCTTTTACACCGGCTAATTTTGCTGCAAGGGAATAAAATTCATGGCCTAATTTCTTGTTCAAAGTACGGTCATAGAACCTTGCCGTATAGTCAAAAGTTTTTGCTATATAATAGGTTTCATCTCTTTTCGTCTTCTTCATAGGTTCTTATCCTGTTTTATATTTCGGCTACTTTGCATATAAGGGAGCCCGAGTTGTTTTTTAAGTGAGGAAGAGTTGTACTCTCTAAATCTCTTCCAGGTAACTTCCGGATGAAGTAAGAGACCAATGAATAGGAGAAAAAAAGAGGCAAATGTACAGTAATCGGCTATATTAGCCACACCCGGACCAAACCAAACAATCCAATCCCTTGCGTATCCCAGAAAAATATGGTCCGGGAGATTACCTAAAAGGGAAGCAGTTAATAGGATAAAAAAGAACCGCAGTGATAATGTAAGATATTGATGTAACTTTGAATAATAGACAAAGGAAATTACCAAAATAAAAACTGAAATAAATATACTGGAAAGATTAAAGTAACTCCAGTTGCTCCCCAGACCAAGTAATCCTCCATAATTTATTCTGTATGTAAGACCTAATACGCCTTTTATAACCCAGAATGTCTTATCCGGATCAAAATACAATTGCGCGTTATGCCTTGTAATCACATCTATAACGGCAATAAATACAATCCAGAATATAGTAAGATAATGTTTATTTATCTTTATTAATCTTTTCATAGTATTTAGAAAGTCGTTTTTTGATTTCGAGGGTAAGATTTTTCTTTCCTAATTTTTCTACAACCTTTTCTAAATCATAGGAACTGGTATCCATTTTTATTTCACCTTCGGATAAAAAACCTCTGAGAAAAATATCCAGGGATTTTAAATATCTCATGCGACTTATATCTGGTTGGTTCTGAGCTTCGTAAACCTCCCCTTCTTCTTTTAATAAAGTCGCGATTATTATACATTTATTTACGTCCGGGACTCGGTCTATTGAAATAATTGGAATTAAATCATCCGTGCTAAAGGAATTAACGAAAAGTGAATCAAATCCCAGAAGCTCTTCGTACGTTTCTCCGATAAGCGAAAGTGCCTTTTTATAATCTTTACCATTCTTCAATTTTAATATTCTACTTAAAGCTTCAGTAAACTGTTCTATAAGTCGCATCAAATAATCTCTTCGAATCATAAAAAATTCCTTTAAAAATTAAGGCTGTCCAAAGTTTGAAATCCTTGGTGCTTGAAGTAACAAAATTATAATTCAATCAAAAAACTATAGCCGTGCTTTTTGAATCCCAATTTCTCGTAAAATTTATGTGCTCTTTCTCTTATTAAATTGCTGGATAAACTCATTTTGTAACAATTATTTTTTCTGCATATTTCCATAGCATATTTCATCATCTTTCTTCCTATTCCTTTTGACCGCATAGATTTCTCAACCACCACATCTTCAACTAAACCAGAAGATTGACCCATATGCGCAATGTTATCCATTATAGAAAGCGAAAATGTTCCCACTATTTTATCATTATATCTTGCAATATATATTTTATAGTTCGGATATGATTCCATTTTTTCGAAGATGGCTTCTGCGTTTCCGATTGACATAACATTCCCATTATCGATATCTTCTTCAGCATATAATCTTAATATATGAGGTAAATTTTCTTTTTTGGCTTCAATAATCTCAAAATTCGTCATTTTATATCTCTCCTTATTGAGAGTTTCTATAATAGTTATACATAATCACTCATAGCAATCTTTTGCTACTTATTTTCTTCCATAAATTTAAGAACACCATCCAATCCGGGCGCGTTTAACGTATGTGGAAAAGTGAGACATACGCACGCGGAAACTGCAGAAGCGAAATCCACAATTGACCTATCGTCCCATGATTTAAGTAACCCGTAAATAATACCCGAACGAAACGAATCACCCGCGCCTGTCGTATCTACCGGTTTAATTACATAAGGTTTAAATTTATTAATATGCTGCCCGGAGCGCGCATACCATAATTCATCACTTCCAAAAGTAAATATTATAAGTCCTTTACAATATTTTTGATAATTTTGAAAAATTTCAACCATATTCTCACCACCATAAGCCTGATCTCGCAGTTCATGTGAAATTATAACCGCTTCCGCATTCTGGGCAATAAAATCATCATATCTACAATCTAAAGTAACATAAGGTTTTTGATTTTGTACACATAGCTCCGCTGCGAGCAAAGATTCGTTTTTAAAATAAGGATCCAGAGAAACAAACGTCGCATTTTGAATATCTGTTTCTTGCGGCGTATTCCACTGTTTCTCTCCGTTGTGAAAACTTGCGTAATTACCGAATACTGTACGTGTACTTTTATCGGTAATAACTATCTCTTCCGTACCATAATTTTGCTTTGTTTTTAAACGTATAATATCGATATGGAAAGGTTTTAAAATATTCCGTATCTTTTCGGCATTTTTTTTGCTCAGCCAATTGCCGTCGAGTTTTGTTTTTATTCCCAGTTTAGACAACATGATTGCCGAGTTGGCAGCTTCGCCTCCTATTGAAGACACTGATTTGGCTATTTCCGCATATTCATTTGGGCGAGGAAATAAGAAATCATCGTCCAACACATAAACCGTACTCATAGAAATCATGCCGTATAGATAAACTTTATCCACAAGAAAGTTCTCCTTTCAAAATATTATCTGCATTAAGCGGACATCTAACACCTTACCGAATTTATAGCCCACCTCTTTCATTGTTCCTATATGTTTAAAACCGCTTTTCTTAAATAGATTTATACTTACATTGTTTTCCGAAGAGATTTTCGCAATAGCAGTATGAAGTCCGTTTTCGGGACCTTTTTTCAATAATTCTTCGACTAATTTTTTACCTATTCCCTTTCCGCGAAATCCTTCTTTTATGTAAACAGCTATATCTGCTGTATTTGAGTATGCACATCTCTCAGACCATGGACTTAAGGATGCCCAACCAACAACAATATCATCTTGAACAGCGACAATAACGGAATATTTATCAGCATGCTTATCGAACCAAATTTCCTGTTCGGAAGAAGTTTTCGGTTCGGTATCAAACGTCGCAGTGGTATTCAAAACGGCGTCATTATATATCTCAGTAATAGAAGATAAATCATTTTTAGTTGCGTTTTTTATCTCAAGCATAAAAATAAACTTACTGTGTTGCAGGATATAAAGTTGATTTATGGTAGTATATAACTTTCCACATTAAACGTTTAAAGTAAAACATGAAAAACTTATTATCTTTCTTTACGAGTTATTTCAAGACCTACTATACACTTCGTAATAGGAGCCCTTCTTAAAACCACAAAATCCTGATTTTTAATTCTAAAGTAATGATTGATGCCGACATGATGTATCTTTAGATCTAATGTAATCGTACATATAGGCAAATGAGAAGTATAAAGGGCCTCATCAGGTTCTTTATTAATAGTGCCTTTGGAAATTTCAACTGAACCATTTTTTAAATCCAGTGTATGTTTTATAAAATATACGAATAAAAGGAAAGCGATTAAGGTAAATAAAATAGACGAAAATATAACGATAAGATCGATCTCTTCGGAAGCGACTATACTGTTTTTCAGAAAAACAAAAATAGCTGCAATTGCAATTAAAAGTATAATACAGTTGCGAATCAATTTAAATCGTTCAATCAAAGTCAATCTTTCGCCTTCATCAGGTTCAGGAAAACCCTTAAAATCAAAATCGGTATTTACTGTAAATTCTTCGGCCTTTTTACTCTTTTTTTCTTTACTTCTTTTTTTGTCCTTCTTATTTTTTTCGAATTTTTTTACTTTTTTGCTTTTTTTATTCTTTTTATCTTTTTTCATTTATCCTCTTTAATGATTTAACGATTAAAAAACCAAGTGCAATAACTACAAAAGCAACCATCGGCCAGATTAAAAGCTTTTCGTCTTCTTTGATTACTTCTTTAATCCTGCTGAAA
>Ga0307437_1000221_pt1 | contig 47488 bp, 47 predicted proteins | sample SalMarWE160390MG_FD_202146 | JGI IMG/M metagenome (GOLD analysis project Ga0307437, IMG submission 202146) | Salt marsh sediment microbial communities from the Plum Island Ecosystem LTER, Massachusetts, United States - WE1603-90 | ecosystem: Environmental > Aquatic > Marine > Intertidal zone >...
TGCCTTCCCTTGGGAATGGAACCATTCTACAACAAAAGGCAAGACAGGTGAACACCATAATCCTTGAATTCGAAAGGTACGGTATACGCCATTTGGCACAATCTACTGACTATGCGGACATCTCTCCGCGTAGTCGCCCGATGGGCCGCACGAGGCCGACGTTTGCCCTACCACGATGCCATATCCGAGCGCCGAGAGATCACCGAACTGTGTTTCGGGGTGGTCGGTCCCCTCAACCCGGTCAGTGCTCCCGCCCCTCCACAATCGCGATCTCTTCCTCGGTCAACCCGTGCAATTCATACACCAAGCCGTCGATCTCCGCACCGGTGGCGTCGATGTGGCGCCGCCACGGCCCCACCTTTTGCCCGATCATGGGGCGCGGCGCACCGCGATGCCAGAACCGATGTGTCGGATAGCTCGGTTGCTGTTGGCAAGTCTCGGGCGCACGAGGTGCGGTCTGCTATATGGGGAAAAGCATCCGATTGACTGGCTTTCCCCGGTAGACAGCATCAAGCAGAAGGAATCCCCAGTGCCCTTTGATCCGATCGATATCGCGGCGCTGCCATGTCTGCCTCAACTCCAGGTTGATCGTCAGGCTGCGAGCCGGGGATATACTCGCCGCGCTTTCGTCAAACGGGATGACCGTGTGAACTCCTTCTTTCGGATAACGCGCGGAAACGGCTGCCTCAGGCAACTCATGGTGTTGAAACGTGGCTTTCTCAAGATGTATGAGTTCCTTGCCCGAGTTTGTGATGGTTACTGCGATTCTCTGCGGGGCGGCGTTCTCATCGAAGGCAGCTTCGATAGTCAGCATTCTGGAGACCTTGGACCGCAATTCTCTCGTCTCCTGTTCCTCTGGCGTTAATGGAGGCTCCCAACGCTTTATGGATGCTAGCGGTTCGCCACGAAGCTTAATGAGTTCGTTGACCGGGACTGCGGGGGGTTCCTCCAGAATCCCAAGGGCCCACGCCAGGTATGAGAGCGTTTCAACATCTGGTATCTGCCTTGCCTTGCCATGCACGTCCACCAAGTAGCGGACTCCGTTCTGGTCATCTTGGAGCAGGATGCCTTGTGAGCGCCACTTGGACAGGTTGCTGACCTGGCGTAGTACCGCAAGGACGCCGACGGAATTCACTACTGCGAGTACAATCACCACCCAAAGCAGGGCTGTTTGTGGATTGCTGCTGTACACCGTGTAGAATAGGCCTACGATTATCGATATCGCGATCACTGCTATGTTGGCAGCGATGTTCTCGGCCACTCCACTCAGAAAACTGAGCGAGTGCTTCCTAGCTCCCTGCATTTCCCCCTCCGGGCAGACTTGTCACTCTGTCCTGCACATTCACTGAGCGGCACGACCAGTCACGATCCGGCCATCCCCAGCTGTGGGCTCTTCTGCAATCACTGATCCTGCCCCTCCACAATCGCGATCTCTTGCTCGGTCAACCCATACAACTCATACACCAGCGCGTCTATCTCCGCGTCGGTGGCCTCGATCTGGCGCCGGGGAGGCGATTCTCGGTGAAGATGAGTGCCTAGCCTACCCGGCGCGGGCCCGCATTCGCGGGTTGACGACCACACGTGATCTGGCAGCGATCCGTGGTACCGTTTCGGACATCGTAGAACAGAACGTCGATCGTCGTATCTCCTGTGCAGTAGTACTCTGATATGCGCTTGTGGATCTTGTGGAGCTCTTGCCCCTTGCCGTTGAACAGAAGGAGTATTCTCTCCTTGTAGGCCACTTCGTCAGCAAAGCGAGCCAGCTTGCAGACGTCACGCATGATGCTCTTCCACCCAGCGCTGGAACTCTTCACCTCCACCACGGCAAGGTTGAATTCATGACTACCTGGTTCGTGTAGCAGGAAGTCCGGGATAGCCTGCTTTCCGACAAAGAGGTGCTGTGCGCGCTTGTTTCGTTCTCCTTGGAACCGAGCGGGGCGCCAGTCCGCCTCGCCGGCTTCCTCCATTAACCGCAGCTGGTGATAGAGTTCGTAGCAGAGCACTCTCTCCTGCACCCGCAGCTGGGGATGGCGTATTCGATCTAGCTCGATCCTCTCCAGTGCCCTCACAAGGGTATCTGCGACTGTCATCCGCTCACGCCCTCCACAATCGCGATCTCTTCCTCCGTTAACCCATACAACTCATACACCAGTGCGTCGAGCTCGGTGTCGGTGACCTCGATCTGGCGCTGGTAGAGCTTCTTGTCGGCCCGGATGTCGGCGGTGAGGCCCGCACGTTCCCCGAGTTGCCTGATCACTCGCGCTGCTTCTTAGATTCGGTGTCTAGTCCATTTGGCTCCGCTTTGGCTCCTTCGTCCTGGCGCGGACTTGGCGAGGCGCCTTGGTCTTCGTCGGGCGCCTCGTGAATGTCCTCGGCCCCAATCCCATACGCTCGTGTCTGGCGCTCGACCAGGTCCAAGAGCTCCCGTGTCAAGTCCTGTGGCTCTCGAGCCACCACCTGGCTCAAAGTCCGCATCCAGGCATTCTGCTCATCGAGTTGGCGTTTGACTAGTTCGCTATAGCCCACTGATCTGACTGCTTCGCTAGCCACGTCAGTGAGTGCAAGCCCAAGCGCATCCATGAACGCTCTGTTCTCATGCATTACGCGAAACGCTATGTCCTGAAAGGTAGACAAACCGCGATATGGATCCTTATGTAAGAGCTGCAAGGCCTCTAGTGTTTGGGCTTCTCTGTCAGCCTGCCGTTCGAGGGTCTGCGCCTCCTTGATCACCTCTCCGGTGACCTCTAGCTCGAGGTGCCTTCCCGCATGTTTGATGAACGGTTCTATCCGATACATGTAGAAGGATGCGCGAGCTTTCGACTGCATTTCATGAACCAATTCCGCTCGCGGCCCAACTCTTTGTCCGCTGTTCGATTTCTCCCACCAGTCCTCTTGCCCCTCGTTGGTGACGATGATAATCGGCTTCGCTATTTCCTTCGCGTGATCTATCACCTGGAACCACAGGATCACGTCGCCGTACTGTCTGAGATGCTCCCGGTTGCTGTTAGGATCGACCTTCTTGAACGCCTTGTATCCGGGAGGTATGTGGCGCATGTATCTTAGCTCGGCTTCCTTATAGATCTCTTCGAGGCGTTGTTCGGCATATGCGCTACCTAGCCTGCCCTCCAGCAAGTGGTCAAGTCTGTCCCTGATGTCGTCAGCATCGAGGAGATTGAGACGCTGTTGCTTCCATTCCGCGAGCTTCTCGGTGATCTGACCGAACGTAGTCTGCATCGTGTCAAGCAAGGCGTCGATCTGGTCGAGATACGGAGGTCTTCGGTGCTCGCATACTTCTCGCAGTTTGCGCTCTGTCTTGTCAAGGCGCTCTCTTAGAGCGTCGCATCCCCTGGCCTGTGCTTCGATCACATCTCGACGCCTACGTTGGTACTCCAGTGCTGCCTGGTGCGGAACCCACAGTTGACCGCGATCAGCGAACTGTGTGAAGATCTCCTCGAGCTTTGCCGCGGTCCCGGGTGACAGCTCATAGAGGCTCAGAAGCACATTGGCATCAGGAACGAAGAGACAATTGGCCCACAATTCAGAGAATTCATCATCCGTGGGATGGTAGTAGCCGGGGAAAGTTTCTTTCATGGTGTTGGCCCTCATGTCACTCGCGTGAGCCTCAGGTGCGCCTCAGCGGGCTGGGGAGATTGTGTGAAGTCATGGCTATCTTGTGGGCCCATGTCATCAAGGCGCAGGGCGTGTCCCCTCCACGATAGCGATCTCTTCCTGGTTCAACCCATACAACTCATACACCAGCGCGTCGATCTCCGAGCCGGTGGCCTCGATCTGGCGCTGGTAGAGCTCCTTGTCCGCCGGAATCGTGGCTGCGGCCAGCTTCTCGTGCAGGTCCAGCATGCGCTCCACGAGGGCGACCATCTGGTCATGCCGCCGTACGTCCTGGGCATTGTCGAAGTCGATGGTGCGTATGGGTAGCTTGCGTATGAACCGTGACTCGAAACTCAGGTAGCCCCCGCGCATCTGGGTTGTAGACTGCCGAACGAACCACTCGAGTAGCCCGCTGTTCAGCAACCCCAGCACATACTCGCGCAGTCCCTGGGGCCGCACGAGGATGCCATACCCGCCGGCCACTCCGCCGGTGAAGAAGACAACTCCGGTTTCGTCCACAGAAAAGGAGGCACGAAGAGCAATATCAGGCGTGAATATCTTCGCGCGAGAGATCACGTCAAGGGCCTGGTTTCGGGTGTACCCATACCACCCAGCGCGACGCATGTCGCCATGCTCGCGGCGCTCAAGCTGGCTCCTGTTCGCAGCTAGGTAGGCCCAAGCGTTGGGATACTCAGATCTGAGCCGGGATTCGGAGAGCAGTTCGACCTCACCGGTGCGGCCCGACGCGTAGGGGAACAGGATCAGTCGAGCGGTGGTCGATAGGTAGTAGGCGTGACTGTCCCCTCCCTTGGCCAGTGGATGTAGGAGGCCGGCCTCTAGCCAATGCTCCGTTTCGGTAGCTCTGGAGAAGACCTTCACTTCCCCTTTCCTTCTCTCCAGTTGGTCGAGGATGTACACTTCGTCGGCGCCGGTCTTGAGGCCCTGGAATATGCGCTCTGTCACGTCCTCCAGCTTGTGCGGCATGTCCATCAGGCGTCGGAAAATGGCAGCGCCCGGCCCTATCACGAATGTCCATTCCTCGTGGCTTGCAGCCTCGCTAATGATCGTCCCCTGGTTCTGTTCCAAGCCCAGACGCCACGATGTCAGGTCCTCGACCTCTACATACTGGAAGGCGCTGCCTCCCCGCTTGTCGAGGAAGAGCAGACAAGTGTAAGTGCTCGCCCCAGCGAAAACTTGCTCCACGCCGAAGTGGACGATCTGGCCAATGTGCCTGCCATCCGCGATTAGCTTGCGCAGAGGCTCGCCGTACTGGGCCTGAAAGAACTTGTGGGGTAAGATGTAGCCCATGCGGCCCTTGTCGTTGAGCAGTTGCAGGGCTCGCTCGACGAAGACGACGTAGATGTCGTAGTTGCCCTTGCTGGCCGCTGTGTACTCCCCCTTGTAGAACTCGACCTCCGTGGGCGCCCATTCCTTCATCGTCTGGATGCGCACGTACGGCGGATTGCCGATCACGGCATCGAACCCGCCTGCCTTCATAATCTCCGGGAACTCCTTCTCCCAGTCGAAGGGGTTCACGCGGCGCATCTCCTCCTCGTCGGGCAGAAGCTGCGCCTGGAAGTAGTCCGGCCCGATCAGCGAGTTGCCGCACTTGACGTTGTCCCCCAGATCGGGCAAGGCCCTCTCCCGCCACAGGGCGAGCTGCTTACCCAGGGTCTCCTGGTTCTCCCCCTCCAGCACCTTGAGCAGCAGGCTGAGCTTGGTCACCTCCACCGCTTGGCGGTCGATGTCCACGCCGTAGATGTTGTTCAACAGGATACGCTTCTTCTCCCCCGTGGTCAGCCGCCACTCTCCCCCTCGCCCCTGGTAGACCGCCGGGCGCTTGGCCTGGGCCTCCTTCTGGGGGTCGTGCTCCTCGTACCACTGGCGGTGGTAATCCAGCAACCGCTGGTACGCCCCCAGCAGGAAGGAGCCGGAGCCGCAGGCGGGGTCCAGGAAACGCAGCCTGGAGATCTGCTGGGGGGTCTGACCCTCGATCAGGCGGCCCACGGTCTGCTCCACGATGTAGTCTACGATGTAGGAGGGGGTGTAATAGACACCGCCCGCCTTCTTGACCTCGGGCTTCTCCTCCACCTTGGCCCGGTGGCCGGCCGTGAGGCGGATGACCTTGCCCAGGAATTGCTCGTAGACCTGGCCCAGGATCTCTGTGGGGAGCACGGAGAACTCGTAAGGAGAGTCGGGGTAGTACAGCCCGGCCAGGATGGGCTTGAGGGTCTTGTCGTCGATAGAGAGAGATTTGGTCAGCGTATCTTCCTGGAAGTCGAAGAGGTCGGAGTTGTACCGCTCGTCGGCCTGGCGGTATAGCTCGCCCATCCGCTCGTAGATGTGGGGTCCCCCGGTCAGCCCCAGCAGGCGACCGTAGCCCTCGATGCCCCGGTCCTCGCACATACGGAGGAAGATGAGACGGTCGATGGTGCGCTGCACTGCGAAGTTCAGCTCGTGGACCGAGAGGTCAGGGTTGCGCAGGGCGAGGTTGCGGGCCAACTCGTCGCGCCAGCCCTCGATCTCCTTGAGGAACTCCACGTCCACTTCGCTGGTGCCCCTCTTGCGTTTTGTGTCCTCCACGTAGCGGTCGAAGGAGCCTTTGAGCACCGACTCCCTGGCGAAGATGGTGTAGAGCTCGTCCAGACGGTCCAGATACTCGTCGAAGGTGAGGTACAAAATGCGGCCCACGCTGGCTTTGTCGGTGGGCTGGGGGCGCTGGCGGCAGTCATAGACCGCGAACTCCTCGAAGTCGGTGAGGATGCTGAGGGACAGCTTGGCGCTCCAGGCGTAGCGCCGCAGTTGGTAGGCCGGGCCTACGTCGCCCTTGACCGGTGTGGAGGGCTTCTTGGCCTCCAGGAAGAACTTGCGCGCCCCGCCCACGCGGAAGCAGTAGTCTGGTGCGCGGGTGGCCCCGCTGACCTTGATGGCGTCCTCGTGGACGACGTCCTTGTACAGCTCGGCGTAACCCTGGACGTTGCGCACGTCCCAGCCCAGGGCCTCGAAGAAGGGGTCGATGAACTCCACGCGGACCTGGGTCTCTTTGTAGTCTGGGCGCGTGTACACGTCGCGGTTGCGGGCGAAGCGCTGCACCAGCCCTTCGATGTCTCGACGAGCTGTATGAGGGGCGCAACCTTGTGGCCGATCTTCCTCCGCGCTCACGGCTCCCTCCTCTGCCAACGGACGCCCGCTATCATTTCCTATTGTAGCACTTTTCTGACGGTTTGTCACGTTCGGGGGCGCGGTGGCGCAACCCTAGCCGCACGGCATGCCGTGCGGCTACGGAGGGGAGACGGCTCGCCAGCCCGGCGTAAGTACTAGTAGTTGCGCAGCACCAGAGGCACGTACACCGCCTCCGGCCACCACATACGGGCATAGATGTGCTGGTCTACCGCGGGATCAACTAGCGAGTCGCTGGCGTAGGCGATCAGGTACCCGGGACGGCCGATGGCCACCGCTGGGCTATGGCTCTGCCAGTTTAATCGCGACGCGAAGGCGAACCACCCTGTGGTGGTGGTCGCGGTGCGTCTGAATGCCCAGATCTGCTCCCCGGACGTGGACGACTGCTGCCACACGATGAAGTACTCTTCGTTGGCGCCAGGAGCGGCAGCTATGTCGGGGTTCGTCTCGCTGCAAGCCGTCGCGGACCACCACACGGAGCCCAACAGGTTGCCCAGCTCGTCCAGGTCGGTTGCGCGGACGTCGTGGTCTGGTGGCGTGCCAGACACCCACTCCCAGGCTACAAAGTAGCGGTCTACCCCATTGGTGGCCACCGCCGGGTGATACTCGTCATCGTTGGTCCCCATGATCACAAACTGCGCGGGTGGATTGACCACCACGCCTTCTCCGCTGACGCGGGCACCGTAGACGTCGTAGCTGGTGGTCGTGTCGTATCGCACCCAGACCACCAGGTACTCGTCCGTCGCAGCGTTGTAGGCGAGGTCCGGCTGCTGTGGATAATCGACGCTGTCGATGACGATGGGCGAGCCGGGGTTGTATATGGTCCCGCTGGCCGATAGTCGATAGCCGCCGATCTTGTTGTACGTGCCTGGTGGAAAGCCGGTGGTGGTGTCCAGAGCGCTCCAGATCACCAGGTATTCGTTACGATCGCTGTTCCAGGCCACTTCGGGCGCCCAGAAGCTACGGTTGAGCCAGGAAATGATCTTGAACTCGGGGTTCGTGCCTGGCGCATTCCACGGGATGATCTTGCCCCAGATCTCATAGATCATACTGCTGGCTTCGTACTCCCAGACCACCAGGTACTCATCGTTCGTGCCATTGTAGGCCACCGCGGGGTCGGAGCGGCTCTTGCCGTCGCCGCCGGGGGCAAGGCCCGTGGCCACGCAAAACCAGCTCAGGAGTTCGCCGGTCCGAGAGACGCGGCGGGCGTAGATGTCTGCGGTTCCGCTAGGCCAGACGTTGGTCCAAACCACCAGGTACTCATCGTGAAGGGAGTTGTAGGCCACAGCCGGCCCATAACGGTCGGCAGCGACAGGCGGATCCGGATCCGGAGAGAGCTTGATTTCCGACCCGACCCGCATTCCGGCAGATGGAGCGCCGAGGGGCGCGGGCTGCCCCACTCGAGGGCGAGAGCTGGCCGCCAGGGCCGGTGCGCTGGCCAAGACCACCAACAGAACCAGTGACGTGAAGAACAACCTCCTCCTGAGCATCTTCTCCTCCCTTGTATTGGCGCAGTCGAAGCGCCGAACCAGCCCTTCGATCTCTCGACGAGCCTTGTCAGGGGCGCGAGCTTGTGGCCGGTGTTCCTCCGCGCTCAAGGCTTCCTCCTCTACCCACGGACGCCCGCTGTCATTTCGCATTGTACCACTTTTCTGGGGTTTTGTCACCTTCGGCGGCGTGGCGCAATAGCCGCACGACAACTGACCATTGTAGGACAAACTTAAGTTTGTCCTACGGATGCGCGTGCTGGCGGGTGGCCGTGGGTGGCACCGGACTGAAGTCCTGCACTACGAACGGCAAAGGGGCTGAAGCCGGTTGGAGGGAGGCGCCCAAGAGCCGCCACCCTGCGGATTTGCCACTCCGCGAGCAGCCTGCCTTGACTTTGGCCCATCGGGGAGATATGATAGGCTCACCATGCGAAGGGAGCTACTGGAATGGCTGGTCTGCCCGGCGTGCCAGCACAGCGATTGGCGGCTGGAATCCGTGGAGGCCGGTGAGGCAGGTGTCGTGGAGACAGGGTGGCTGGGCTGCGCCGCCTGCGAGGCGCGCTACTACATCAGCGAGGGTATCCTGGACCTGCTCCCAGAGCCCGACGAAGCGGTCCTTCGCGAGAGGGCTGGCTGGGAGAGGTTTCTGGAGGGCGCATCTGAGGAGCTCGACGAGGCCTGGATTCTGGCCTTGCCGCGCGTCCACGAGGGGGTATCCTCGAACGCCGATAGCGTTGGACACTGGAAAAGGCAGGCGGACAACTTCTTCCACCTTTTGGATCTGCTGCACCTCTCGGGCCAGGAGAGGGTGCTGGAGCTGGGCGCCGGGCGGTGCTGGGCCAGCGCCTACCTGTCACGACTGGGATGTCAAGTGGTGGCTCTGGATGTGGTGCGAGTCAAACACGCGGGGGGACTGGAGACGGGGGCGGTCTATCTGGACCACGGCACCCCTTACTTCGAGCGGGTCCTGGCCAGCATGGAGAAGCTGCCTTTCCGCCAGGGCACGTTCGACCTCGTGCTCTCCGTGGCTAGCATCCACCATAGCCCGTTTCTTGACTGGGTGGTGGGGGAGGCGAGTCGGGTCCTCACACCCGGGGGCAGGCTGGCGCTGACCAGCGAGCCGTGTCTGGGGGTATGGAAAGAGAAACGGGTGGACAACGAGGAGACACAGGCAGGGATCAGCGAGCACGTGTACAACGTCCTGGACTACAGGAGGGCGTTTGGCCAGAGTGGATTCGAGGCCAGGTTCTTTCTGCCTGGCGCTGTGCTGGCCATGCTCGAAGAGCAGAGTGCGCCAGCGGGTGCGGGCCGGCTGAGGGAGTGGCTTCTAGGTCTGGGGAGCGCCATGTGGCGGAACTCCGCGTTGCGCCGGATGCTTTGCTCCCAGGCAGCAAACCTGGTGGGCCTGCTCTTCCTGGAGTATGGCCTCACCGCCGTGGCGGAGAAGCGGGCCAAGGCAGGCGGGCGATGAGAATCGCCATAGACGCCTCGCCTGCTGGCAAGGAGCGGCGCACGGGCACCGAGTTGTACACGCTGTATCTCATCCTGGCGCTGGCCCGGCTCGACACTGCCAATGAATACACCCTCCTTCTCAACGACAGGGTGCCCGACGAGTTCGAGGGCCTGCCTGGCAACTTTGCGCTCCGTCTGATACCACAGCGGCGGCTCTGGGCGCAGACGAGGCTGCCCAGGGAGCTGTGGAGGGAGCAGCCTGACGTGTTCTTCGCCCCGGCGAACGTGATTCCCTTCGCTCACCCACCCACGTGCGTCACGACTATCCACGACGTGGCCTTCCACTACTTTCCCGAGTGCTATTCCCTTTTCGCGCGCCGGTATCTGGACTTGACCACCCGCTTCGCCCTTCGCACTGCCCTCAAGGTTTTCGCGGTGTCCCAGGCCACCAAGGAGGACCTGGTGCACGTCTACCACGCTGACCCCGAACGGGTGGAGGTCATCTATTCGGGAGTGCCTGCGATGCGGCAGGAACGATCGCCGCGGGAGCAGGTTGCTCGCACGCTGCAACGCCACGGTGTTACTGCCCCATACCTCCTTTTCCTGGGCCGGCTAGAGACGAAGAAGAACGTGGCCCGCATAGTGGAGGCGTTCTTCAGGCTCAAGGATCGAGGCGTTCCCCATCAGTTGGTGTTGGGAGGAAGCCCGGGCGTGGGTTTCGATGAGGTGAAGCGTCTGGTGGAGGGCTCACCTTTTGGCAAGGACGTGATCCTCACCGGCTATGTGGGGGAGGAGAAGGCCGACCTGTACTCGGGGGCAGACGTTTTCGTGTTCCCTTCTCTCTACGAGGGCTTCGGGTTCCCCATCCTGGAGGCGGCTGGCTATGGCACCCCCGTCGTCACCTCGCGTTTTTCTTCGCTGGCTGAGGTGGCGGGGGAGGCTGCGCTACTTGTGGACCCGCTCGACGTGGAAGATATCGCGGACGCCATCCACCGGTTGATCCGGGATAGTCAGTTGCGATCGCGGTACGTGCAGCGAGGCTACGAGCGAGTGGGTGAGTTCCACTGGGGAAAAACGGCGTCCAGGGTGCTGGAGGTGTTGGACGAAGCTGCCCGCGAGGCACCTCGCTAGTGACCCCTAGGCGCGCGCCGGCTTCCTCATCGCCCCTCCGAAGAGGACGAGGGTGAGCAAGCACAAGACTCCCACGATGAGGTATCCTCGCCCATAGCCCATCACGTCGGCCACTGCACCCAGGGCCAGCGAGCCGAAGGCGATGCCCAGGTCGAAGCACAAGTAGACGAGACTCAGTGCCCTTCCTCGCGCTCTGGCAGGGGCGGTGTCTACGACCGTGGTCTCCAGACCGATCCTGGCACCCCCGAATCCCACCCCCTGGAGAACGGCCATGGCCAGGAGTGTGGGCGGCCCGTAGGCCCAGTTGAGCCCCACGATGCTGATGGTCAGGATCCCCAGCGCGGGCAAGACAACGACCAGCCGCCCCCATCTGTCTGAGAGTCGGCCGACCGTAGATCTGGACGCCACGAGGGACAGGCTCAGAGCCGTGAAGAACAACCCCGCGTTGCCCAAACCGCGGTCCACGGCGAAGAGGGGTAGGAAAGTATAGACGGTGCCGTAGGTCACGCCCAGCGTCAGTATGGCCAGCGCCGGCGCCACCACCCCGCGCAGTTTGATCACATCCAGAAGCCCGACGCTGGTGGAATCCCCAGTGGGCGAGGCGACCTGCTGATGACTGGGCTCGCCTATGGCAAGGGCTACGACAAGACCGGCCAGCGCCGTCAAGCCTGCTGTGAGAAAGACCGTGTGGAAGTTGGAATGCTGGAGCAGACTCGTCCCTGCCGGTGAGGCCAGGACCATGGCGAGAGAGGGCGCGATGCCACCCAGGCCCAGAGCTGCGCCCCAGCGAGAGGGCGGTGTGACGTCGGCAATCAGGGTGTAGTAGCCAGTGGTGAAGGCGGCGATGCCGATGCCGTGGAACATACGAGCCACATACAGCGAAGGAATAGTGCTGACCTGAGTATAGCAGAGTGGACCGAGGGTGAAGATGGCCGTCCCGATGAGCAAGGCAGGCTTCCGTCCCCGAAGGTCTACCAGACGCCCTATGTAGGGACGAAGAACGATGGCAGAGATGGCGAAAGTCGTTTGGGCCAATCCCACCTGGGCGGCGCTTCCGCCCAGCTCCTGTACGTAGAGGGGGAGAGGCGTGATCAGCAGGTGGGCACTGGAGAAGAACAGAAAGCAGGCCAGAAAGGCGAGGTAGAAGGCGGGGCTATATCCCCCTGGGAGCGGGATACGCTTCATACGGCCTGCATTCTCCCCTCGATCGTTGTGGAGATGGGAGAGCGCTCGGCCAGATACTCCTCCATCGCTTCACGGAGAATCGTTGGCACGTCGTAGGTCACGTGCCGCTGATCGAGGTGAGTGTACTCGGTGAGATGGCCCAGTTCCCAGTCGGTTGATGCCACGCTGTAGACCCGCCCCATGTCGAGCGGCTCGTTTCCCACCAGAACCCCCACTACCTGCTCGTCGGGATCCCCGTAGGGGTCGTGCTGGATCTTGAGACCGGACACTTGAAGGATCCCCTGAGGGTTCCCCCGCATAGGAGCGGGACGATCCTGCGCTACCTCGGGCCGGAGTGAGTAGTTCAGGGCAAGCAGTATCTCCTGGCCCGTCAGCTCTGTGCGGCCGGGGTTGGCTGTGGATGATGTTGCTCTACACAGGTCGCCGAAGGTGATGGGGCCTTCCCGTATCGCCTCGTCCAGCATGCCCGTAACCACGAAAGCGAGTTCGGTCCCCATCCTATGTCTCAGCGCGTCGGCCAGGAAGTTGCCCAACGCGCACTCCTGGAAGTAGTTGAGATCGAGGAAGCTGACCGTTTGCCCGACGAACCGGCCCAGAAGCCGCTGGACTTCCTGAACCTGCTCCTCAATGGCCTGGACGACCTTGGCGTCCACCTCCGACGTGTCCACTGGGAGGAGATGGGCATCGCTGCTGCGGATCTGGCCTGAGGGACTGTCTACCGCCAGGTCAACGCGCCCGAGGTGACTTCCATAGGAGCCGGCCTGGACGATCAGTGCGCCGTTCAGCACCAGTGGCTCCTCGAGCAGGTCGTGAGAGTGGCCACCAACGATCAGATCGATGCCGTCCACGGACTGGGCTAGATCCTTGTCCCCGTCCAGCCCCAGATGTGACAGTACGGTGATGATGGTGGCTCCGCCCTCGCGTAGATGCCGCATCAACTCGGTCACAATGGCCTGGGGCTGGTAGGTGCGGGCGCCGAACGTGGAGTAGGAGTCGGACGTGGCGGTGAGGCCCACGAGACCCAATCTGACTGGACCCAACTCCAGCAATTGATAGGGCGTCAATCCCTCCACCAGTTGACCCGTCTTGGACCAGACGAGATTCGCTGCCATGATGGGGTAAGAAGCAGCGCTGGCCAGGTTGGCTATGTTGTCCGGGCCATAGGTGACGCCTGCCGAATTGCCTAGTGCAACGGCGTCGTAGCCGACAGCGCTCAAGATGTGTGCGATGGCTGCGCCTTTGGTCACGTCGCTCTCCAGCAGAACGCGATCCTCCGCGTCTCCTGCATCCCAGAGGAGCGTGTGGCCCCCCAGGCCTGCTACTTCCTCGCGGATGCGGCGCACCATGGCACTGATCAACGGCAGTTGCTCGACGTGCGCGTGCAAGTCGTTGGTATGGAGAATGGTCAGACGCGTGGTGGCTGTGGGCATGATGCGAGTCGCTGTCCTAGTCCTTGGACAAGTTCAAGACGGCCATGAACGCTTCCTGGGGGATGCTCACCTGACCTATCTGCTTCATACGCTTCTTGCCTTCCTTCTGCTTCTCCAGGAGCTTCCTCTTACGGGTCACATCGCCGCCGTAGCACTTGGAGAGGACGTTCTTCCGCAGGGCCTTCACTGTCTCGCGGGCGATGACCTGACTACCTATCCCGGCCTGGATGGGCACGGGGAACATCTGTCGAGGGATTACTTCCTTCAGTCTGCTCACCAGGGCGCTGCCCTTGCCGTATGCCTGGTCCCGATGCACGATGAGAGACAAGGCATCGACTGCCTGTTGGTTCACCAAGATGTCGAGTTTCACAAGGTTCCCCGGTCGGTACCCGGAGAGACTGTAGTCGAGTGAGGCATACCCTCTGGTGTGGGACTTGAGTTGATCGTAGAAGTCAACGATGAACTCTCCCAACGGCATCTGATAGCTGAGCAATACCCTCTGGGGATCCAAGTACTCCAGCGACTCGTACTCGCCCCTTCTGGCGATGACGAGTTCCATGATCGGGCCGATGTAGTCATCGGGGCTGAAGATGCTGAGCTTGACCCAGGGCTCCTCGATAGCTTCGATCTCCATCGAAGGGGGGAGATCGGATGGACGGTTCACTTCCATGACCCCACCGTCGTTGGTGAGGGCGTGGTATTCGACGCTGGGGGCCGTGGCCAGGAGGTTCAGACCATACTCCCTCTCCAGTCTTTCCTGCACTATCTCCATGTGAAAGAGGCCCAGGAAGCCGCAGCGAAAGCCGAAGCCAAGAGCCTGCGAATCCTCTGGTGCGTAGGTCAGCGAGGCGTCATTGAGATGTAGCTTGTCCAGGGCGTCTCTCAAGAGGTGATACTCCTCCGCGTCTGTGGGGTACAGGCCGGCGAAGACCATGGGCTTGATGGGTCTGTATCCAGGCAAGGGGTCTGTCGCCGCGCCGGTGGCACTGGTAATTGTGTCGCCCACGGAGCAATCGCGGACGTTCTTCAAACCTGTGGCCACGTAGCCCACCTCCGCAGTGTCGAGGCGATCCACCGAGGTCATGCCCGGGGTGAAGACGCCCATCTCCAGAGGTTCGAACGTCCTGCCATTGGACATCAGCTTCAGTGTCTGGTCCTTGGCCAGCTCACCGTCCACGATCCGCACGTAGGCCACGACGCCTTTATACGAATCGTAGTGGGAGTCGAAGATCAGCGCGCGCAGGGGAGACCCCGGCAGTCCTCGGGGTGCGGGCACGTTCTTGACGATGGCCTCCAGGACTTCTTTGGTGCCGGTGCCTTCTCTAGCGGAAGTACGGATCACGTCTGCCTCGGGGACCCCCAGGAGTTCCTCCATCTCCTGGGCCACTTCATCAGGGCGCGCTCTGGCCATGTCGATCTTGTTGGCCACGGGAACGATGGTCAGGTCGTTGTCCAGCGCCAAATAGAGATTGGCCAGGGTCTGCGCTTCCACGCCCTGGCTGGCATCCACCACCAGCACAGCACCCTCACATGCAGCGAGAGCTCTGGATACTTCGTAGGAGAAGTCCACGTGACCCGGGGTGTCGATGAGGTTGAGTTCGTACTCCTGTCCATCATCAGCTTGATAGAGCATGCGCACTGCCGAGGCTTTGATGGTCACGCCCCTCTCCCGCTCCAGGTCCATCTGGTCCAGCACCTGATCGGCCATCTCTCGGGGCGAGATGGTACCGGTGTACTCCAGCAGTCGGTCAGCCAGAGTGGACTTGCCGTGGTCTATGTGGGCGATGATGCTGAAGTTCCTGATTCGTTTCTGATTCATAGTCAAAGGAGCGTCGTGGCCTGTCCGCCAATTGTGTCTGTACACTGCACCGATCTCATTATACTTGAATTGAGCACGATCCGAAAGAGCAAAGGCGCTCTTTATCTACGTGATGTGCGTCCACGCGATGCGATCCCGCGCTCACTCTCCACTTCTGGCTTGGCCCGGTCGGCCGGGCCAGTGTGACCGGGGTTCACTCTGCCGCTTGGCAGGGCGCAGCACGGATAGTCCAAGTACATGCCCGCTTCAGTCCGGCGCCAGGCTTATCCCGTGCGGTTTTTCCACACGCTCCAGGGCGGTGTTTGACAAAGGGGACACCTGGGTGTTATAATGCTTCGAGTTTGGAGGTACTGGCGTGCTGTTCTACTTGCAGGTAGTTCAAATCATCATCTCGGTGTGCCTGATCGCCGCTATCCTTCTCCAGGTCAAAGGTAGCGGCCTGGGAGGGATCTTCGGCGGCAGCGACTCTGGAGTATACAAGACCCGCCGTGGTGCGGAGAAGACGTTGTTCAATCTGACCATCGCCCTGGTCGTTCTGTTCTTTCTCTTCGCACTGGTCTCGGTGCTCATCCAGTCCTAGAGCCCTGGTGCAGGGCCAGGCCCTGCATTGTAGACTCCTAGAAGGAGACTAGTACCGCCTTTGACGAGACACATCCGCTGGCAGGCCGTCGTCGCCGTCCTGGGCGTGGTGCTGATCGTGGTTCTGTTGGGGTACGTTGCCTACACCACCACAACCGTGATCGTCCCCGATGTAGGCGGCACGTACGTTGAAGGCGTTGCTGGGCGCCCAAGCTACATCAACCCCCTGCTGTGCCAGTACAACCAAGTGGACCAAGACTTGGTTTCCCTCATCTTCTCTGGTCTCACGGACATCAACGAGCGGGGGGAGATCGTGCCCTCTCTGGCCAGAGAGTGGGACGTGTCGGACGAAGGGGTTGTCTACACGTTCTATCTACGGCGAGACGTGGTCTGGCACGATGGGGAACCCTTCACGGGCGCCGACGTGCTGTTCACCGTAGAAGCCATCCAGGACGAAGACTATCAAGGGCCGCCCGAGTTGGCCGAACAGTGGCGCACGGTTGAGGCGGCCAAGATTAACGACTATACGCTTACCTTCACCTTACAGGCTCCTCTGGCTACGTTTCTCGATTTCACCACCATCGGAGTGCTGCCCCAGCACGTGTTGAGCAACGTCCCGGCCAGTGAGCTGCCCAAGGATCAGTTCAACGTTCGCCCGGTAGGCACGGGCATGTTCAAGATCGGAGAGGTGAGCGGCGACTATGTGATCCTCGATGCTCACCCAGACTATTATGGGGACCAGCCCGCGTTGTCGAAGATAGAGTTCAAGTTCTACCCTGACTATCAGAGCGTTTTCGCTGCCTATCAGCAGGGTCAAGTAGAGGGCATAAGTGAGGTGCTGCCCGAGGATCTCCCAAGCGTGCGAGAGGAAGAGTATTTGAACCTCTACACGGCGCGTCTTTCGGGGTACACGCTGATCTTTCTCAATCTGGACCTGCCCATCTTCGAGGAAAAGGAGGTAAGACAGGCCCTCTTGTGGGGCATCGACCGGCAGCGCATCATCGACCAGGTCCTCGACGGCCAGGGTGTGGTGGCACACAGTCCTATCATGCCTGATTCCTGGGCCTACAACCACGGTGTGCTACAGTACGACTATGATCCCTACAAGGCGGCTGAGTTGCTCACTGAGGCGGGCTGGGCAGACACAGACGGGGATGGGGTGCGTGACAAGGAGGGCGCGCGACTGGAGTTCACGCTTCTCACCAACAAGGATCCCGTGCGGCGCCAGATCATCGAGGAGATTGCACGTCAGCTATGGGAACTGGGCATTAGAGTCGTTCCTGTGGTGGAGGATAGCTCGTGGGTCGTGAACGAAGCTTTGCGGCCCCGGAACTTCGATGCGCTGCTCTATAGCTGGGGCGACCTGCCAAGCGACCCCGATCCGTATCTGATGTGGCACTCCACTCAGATCGGCGGCGACGGGCAGAACTACCCAGGGCTCAATAACATCGACATCGACCAATTGCTGGAAGAGGGGCGCCAGAGCACCGATCAAACGCAGCGGGCGCGGCTATACCGGGATTTCCAGGACCTGTTCGCAGAGGAAGTCCCTTCGCTCCTGCTTTACTATCCGGTGTACAACTACGCTGTGGATGACATGGTGAAGGGCGTGCAACTGAGCCCGATGATGAATGCCAGTGACCGCTTTCGGACGGTGGCCGAGTGGTACATCAAGACGCGCAGGGTAGTGGTCAGCGAGGCGAGCCAGGAATGATTTGACACACGGGGACAGTGTGCATATACTTCCCCTAGATAGCAGGCCGAGATGGCGGAATAGGTAGACGCGCTGCGTTCAGGGCGCAGTGGGGGCAACCCCGTAAGGGTTCGAGTCCCTTTCTCGGCACTGAGCAATGAGGCCCCGACTCTGGTCGGGGCGTTCTTGCATGGTTGCCACCTTCAACTGCCTCTCGGGGGTGGCGCCCGAGCGTCGGGAACCATTCTCCTCCGCGTTTCGTCTTCATTGTGAGAGGGGTGTCTCTACGGACACCGACATGAGAGAAGTATCACAGGAGGATGAGTCAAGATGTCGAAAGCGGGTACGATAATAGGAACGGTGGGTCTGGCACTGCTGGCGATGGTACTGGTGCTCCAGTTGCTGGTGGTGCTGCCCGGCGTTTTGACGCCCGGGACCGGCGAAGAGCCCAGAGGGATCACGGTTATGGCTCAGGGCGAGGTGTCTGCTGAGCCCGATCTGGCGATGATCACGATAGGTGTCGAGACCAGGGATAGCACTGCGGGCTCGGCCGCTGCGGAGAACGCGGATCGTATGAGCGACGTAATGGATGCTCTGCGACAGATGGAGATCGCGGAGGAGGACATCCAGACCGTGGACTATAGTATCCGAGCCGAGATCGACTGGGACGATGACGAGCAGCGAGTCATCGGGTACGTAGTCAGCAACTCCGTGCGGGTGAAGATGAGGGACATGGACAAAGTGGGCGATGTGCTGGATGCTGTGACCACGGCCGGGGCCAACAACGTCTACGGGATCCAGTTCACTTTCGACGATCCGTCCACGCTCCGCGAGCAGGCACGGGCCGAGGCCATGGCCGAAGCGCGGAAGAAGGCAGAGTCCCTGGCTGAACTGGCTGGTGTGCGTCTGGGCGCTCCACGAACCATCAGCGAGTCTTTCTCCGAGACGCCACCCTACTACCTGGAGGCTGTATACGCTAGGTCAGAGAGCGGGGTGGGCGGAGGGACTTCCGTGTCGTCCGGCCAGCTAGATGTTGCGGTCCAGGTTCAGGTTACCTTCGACATTGGCTAAGCCCCGGTAACTCAATCACACTCGTCACAGTAGACAAAAGGGCCATCTCATTCGTTGTTGAGATGCCCCCTTTTGCGTCGGTCCATTCCTTATGGTATACTAGCGCGAGGAATGGACGCCGGTCCCACGTGGTCGCGACACCAAGGCTGGTGCCGCACGAGAAGGAGATGCGGTGGCCGGCAGGGAGGAGATCTGGGAGCTGAGGCCAGTCCCCAGGTTTTTCGGAAGCTGGGGGAGCGACGTGTCTGCGGTGAGCCGCTAGGGAGTGAGAAAATGAGCGTGTGGAAGTCCTTCAAAGAGGTGTTCTTTCCCTCAACCCCGCAGCCCCTCAGCAAGGGGTTGTTTCACTACATGACTCCGGACGGAGCAGAGGAGCGGTTCCGGCTGCACCTGCGTGTCGAGGACGACGGCGAGGGCATCCTGGTCATTAACGCTGCCAAGGTTCTACATCTCAACCAGACGGCGACCGAGCTCGCCAAGCTGGTCCTGGAGGATAAGGACAGGGACGCGGCCGTCAAGGAGATCAGGCGGCGGTACAAGGTGCCGGGGGAGACAGCCCGTGTGGACTACGAGCATCTGAGGGATACCATCCTCACCTTGGCCACCACGGACGACATCTGTCCCATCTCCTATCTGGATGTGAAGAGGATCGAACCCTTCGACACGCCAGTCTCGGCTCCGTATCGTATGGACCTGGCCTTGACCTACCGGTGCAACGCTAACTGCGGGCACTGCTATGTGGGCCGGCCGAGGGACATGGAGAGCCTGAGCACAGACGAGTGGAAGCAGGTGCTCGACAAGCTGTGGGACCTGGGCATACCGCACGTGGTGTTCACAGGGGGAGAGGCGACGGTGTACCCTCATCTGGCAGAGTTGATCCGCCATGCAGAGGATGTTGGATTGGTCACCGGTCTGCTGACCAATGGCATCAAACTAGCCGACGACGGCTACCTGCGGGAGTTGGTGGATGCGGGACTGGATCACATTCAGATCACCTTGGAATCCCACGATGAAGAGATACACAACCAGATGGTGGGAACGGATGCCTGGAAGCAGACCGTGCAGGGGATCAAGAATGCAGTCGCCACCGACGTCTATACGATCACGAATACTACCCTCACTACCCTGAATGCTCCACGGATCGAACAGACGATAGAGTTTCTGAGGGATCTCGGTATCGAGACCTTTGCCTGCAATAGCCTGATCTACAGTGGAAAGGGACCATCGAGCGGCATCGGTATCCCGGAGGAGGAGCTGGAGCCCCTGATGGTAGGGGTGCGGGACAGGGCCATAGCTGAGGGCATGAGACTGATCTGGTATACTCCCACACAGTACTGCGAGTTCCACCCCGTGGATCTGGAGCTGGGAGCCAAGTTCTGCACCGCAGCCAAGTACAACATGTGCGTCGAGCCGAACGGGGATGTCATCCCCTGCCAGAGCTACTACTCGAGCCTGGGCAACATCCTCCGAGACGATTGGGAGTCCATCTGGAACCATCCCACTGCCGAGAGCCTCAGAAACAGGGACTGGGTGATGGACAAATGCCGTTCCTGTGACGAATTGCCGCTGTGCGGTGGCGGATGCCCTCTCTATTTGCAGAACGAGGGCACGCTCTGCGTCGAAAGCAGCTCCACGGCAATCTAGCCCACAGCCTCAGCGATTCGGACCTCTCAGTATGGATGACAGCTTCGCGCGGTGGGGTGGCATTGGTGAGCCTCTCAGTAGAGCAGTGGCACCAACAGTTCCTGCGGCAGGCTGGTTGGACTCGCGGCATCCGCTCTCATCTCTATCGGCAAGCTGGGTTGTGGAGAGCGGAAGCGGTTCTGGATGTGGGGTGCGGCACCGGCGCGATCACCCAGGAGGTGGCGGAGCGCACCAGGGGCCGCGTAGCAGGTCTGGATCTGGACCCCGCGATGATTGGGTTTGCAGCCGAGAGCGTGGGGGAGATCGACTGGGTGATAGGGGACGCCCACTGTCTGCCGTTCGGGGCAGACAGCTATGATGTGGTACTCTGCAGTTTCCTGCTGATGTGGACTGAGAAGCCAAACATTGCGGTGCAGGAGATGGCTCGCGTGGTCAGGGAGGGGGGTGTGGTCCTCGCTACTACGGAGCCGGACTACGGTGGGCGCATAGACTACCCGGAGGAGATCGGTCTCGGATCGCTGATGGAAGAATCGGTCTGCCGCGACGGGGGACATCCCCGCATCGGACGTCGTTTGAAGGCCATGTTCTCCTCGGCTGGTTTGGAGGTCCAGATCGGTGTGATTCCCTCCATGTGGGACGACCGGCAACTGGCAGAGGAGTTCGAGGCAGAGTGGGATTTCATCCTCAGAACGTTGGGGAACGTGGCAGGCGATGCGCAACTCCGAATGTACAGGGACAAAGCGCGGAGGGCCTTGCGGGAAGGGACACGTCTGGTCTTGGTGCCCAACTTCTGGGCACTGGGAAGTAAGCCAGCGCTGGCATCCCGGTGACGGGCCATGATTGCCGCAGAAAGAGGAGCAATCATGTCTATGCTGAAGGGAAAGGACAAGGAGGAGGTCGGGAAGCAACTGGCAGAACTAGCCAACCCGGTGCAGTTGGTCATGTTCACCCAGACCATCGAATGCGAGTTCTGCGAAGAGACACGAGGCCTGGTGGAGGAGGTGGCATACCTCTCGGACAAGGTAGAGGCGGTGATCTACAACTTTGTCACGGACAAAGACAAGGCCCATGACTACGGCGTGGACAAGATCCCAGCCATAGCCGTGATTGGTGAGAGGGGCTATGGAGTTCGCTTCTACGGGATACCGGCGGGTTACGAGTTCACGTCGTTGATCGAGGCCATCAAGATGGTGTCAGGAGGGCAGTCGGGGTTGTCTGAAGCCACGAGAGAAGCGCTGGCGCAGATCGATGAGCCCGGCCACTTTCAGGTGTTCGTGACCCCCACTTGTCCATACTGCCCCGGCATGGTCGTGCTTGCACACAGGATGGCGATCGAGAACGAGGATATCACAGCAGATATGCTAGAGGCGACGGAGTTTCCCCACCTGGCCATCAACTACCGGGTGCGGGGCGTGCCTCGTACGGTGATCAACCAAACCCGTTTCGTGGACGGAATGGTCCCCGAAGCTCTGATGGTGCAGCACACGCTGCTGGCCCTGGGCAAGCAGAGCCAGGAAACAGCCTCCGAGACGAATTGATGACCAGCAATAACCCTTCTTGTTTCTATGACGCCTCGAGGGCGGATGTGCTGCGGTGCACGATCTATTCATGCCTCGTGAACAGATCGTGAGGAATAGCGTGCTCGACCTCTCCATCGTCATCGTCAACTGGAACACCAAAGATCTGCTCCGTGGTTGCCTGACCTCGCTATGCGACAGTGATGGAGATTTCGCCTTCGAAACCGTAGTAGTGGACAACTGCTCGAGCGATGGTAGCGCTGCTATGGTGCGCGAGGAGTTCCCGCAGGTGAGCCTCATCGAGAGCGAGATCAACGGTGGATACGCCTATGCGAACAACCAGGGGCTGCGGTGCTTCCAGGCGCGCCACTACTTGCTCCTCAACCCGGACACTGTGCTTCCTCCAGACGCCCTGCAAAGGATGCTGGAGTTCATGGAAACTCACCCTGAGGTGGGGATAGCTGGACCCAAGCTGGTCATGGCCAGTGGAGAACTGGACATGGCCTGCCGCCGGAGCTTCCCAACTCCTGAGAACTCCTTCTACAAGCTTTTCGGTCTGAGTCGCCTCTTCCCCGACAGCGAGCGCTTCGGCCAGTACAACCTGACACATCTTGATCCCGACGAGGTAGCCGAGGTGGACTCCGTGGTGGGGGCCTTCATGATGGTGCGAAGAGAAGTCGTGGAGGAGGTGGGCTGTCTGGATGAGCAGTATTTCATGTACGCTGAGGACCTCGACTGGGCCTACCGTGCGAAGCGAGCCGGCTGGAAGGTCTACTACTATCCTGAAGTCACTGTACTTCACTACAAGAGACAATCCAGCCAGCAGAACAAGGACAGGGCCGACTACGAGTTCTGGCGCGCGATGTACATCTTCTACCGCAAGCACTATGCCCAAGATACCCCCTTCTGGTTGCACTACCTGGTGCTCGGAGGGTTGAGCGTGCTTGGGCGCGGGAGGATGCTGCGTACGATCATCCGCGCCGAGAGACAGCGTGCTACTGTGGAGGCTTAGCGATGAAGGACAAGGGCAACGTACTCTTCGCCGTTCTCTTGGTCATAATCGACATGGTCATGATGGTTCTTGCCTTCGTCTTTTCGTACTATTTGCGGCTTCGGACCGAGCACTTGTCGCCGGCAGACATAGGCCCGCTGGGCGACTATCTGGGTGTGATTGCCATCCAGGTTTTCACGCTCATCGTCGTCTTCTTCTTCGGCAAGCTCTATCACAGACAGCGGGGTCTGTCGCACGTGGACGAGTTCTACTCCGTGTTTGTGGCTGTATCCGTAGGGACGATCATGTCTGTGGCTTTCAACTCGGTGATCATACGGAACGGTCCGGACTATTCCCGGAGGATGATCGTCTCCAGTTGGGCCTTCACCATCGTTCTGGTGACCCTGGGGCGACTCCTGAACTCACGACTCAGGTGGCACCTTCAGAGTCGAGGGGTTGGCGCAGCCAGGGTTCTCATCGTGGGGACGGGCGAGACGGGCCGCATGGTTTTGCACGCGATCCAGCGATCCCCAGGCTTGGGATACGAGGTGGTGGGGATGGTCAGCCAGGACTCCAAAGCCGAGAAGGCTGGAGTTCCAGTCCTGGGAACCACAGAAGAGTTGCCTTCTCTCATCGCGTCGGAGGCTATCGACGAAGTGATCATCGCCCTGCCGGAAGCCACGAGTATTGAGATGCTTCCCATCATTTCCGACTGCCACCGGGCGAAGGTGGCTACCAGGGTTTATCCCAGCGCGTTTCAGCTCATAACCTCTGATCTGAGTATTGGGCATCTAGGTGGCCTCCCCTTGCTGACGGTGAGGGACACGGTGCTCAGGGGCTGGAGACTCACCCTCAAGCGAGCGATGGACGTTGCTGGGAGCGCCGTTGGATTGGTTTTTCTTTCCCCCTTCATGCTCTTTGTGGCCCTATTGATCAAGTTGGATTCAGCAGGCTCTGCCTTCTACACGCAGGAGCGCATGGGACTGGACGAGAAGCCGTTCCGGATGATCAAGTTCAGGTCTATGAAGGAGGGGGCCGAGGACGAGACCGGGCCGGTCTGGGCCATAAAGGAAGATCCTCGCCGCACCAGGTTGGGTGCTTTCATTCGTAGGTTCTCTCTGGACGAGCTGCCCCAGTTCATCAACGTCTTCATGGGACAGATGAGCCTGGTCGGGCCCAGGCCTGAACGGCCGATGTTCGTGGAGCAGTTTAAGCAGGTCATCCCTCGCTACGTGGAGAGACATCAGGAGAAGGCCGGGATGACCGGCTGGGCCCAGGTGAATGGCTTGCGCGGCGACACCTCCGTCGTGGAGAGGACGAAGTATGACCTCTACTATATCGAGAACTGGTCCATCTTCTTCGATCTGAAGATCCTCATTAGAACCGTCTTCAGTTTCTTGCGGGACAAGACTGCCATCTGATCTCACTTTGGCGGCAGAGTCCCCCCGAGGTGCGTGCGCGCCGTGGCGGCGCTCAGTCGTTGTCTGGAACCACAGGCTATCCCGCCACCATCGTGGGCGGAGCCGTCCTGCATGGTCGGCTGTGGACTTGATGGCAAGAAGTTTGTGAACGAAACTGCATGTCGATACTGCGCTTCATCGAAAGCACTTTGTGACGCGGGGCGGAGCCGAGCATTGTGCTTTCCGTCTTGTAGGGCGAAAGGACGGAGCGGTATGGGAGGATGGGAATGATAGAGGTCGAGAACCTGACCAAGTACTATGGCAACCTGGCGGCCATCAAGGATGTGACGTTCAAGGTGGAGGAGGGAGAGATCCTGGGGTTGCTGGGACCCAATGCCGCGGGCAAGACAACCACCATGCGCATCCTGACGGCTTTCATGCCACCAAGCTCCGGCACCGCGCGAGTGGCTGGGTTCGATGTCTTCGACGACTCTCTCGAAGTGCGCAGACGAATCGGCTACATGCCGGAAACGGTGCCTCTCTATTCCGAGATGACGGTGTCTTCGTACTTGGACTTCGTAGCCAGCGTTCGTGAGGTGTCGAATCGGCGAGAGAGGGTAGAGGAGATCCTGGAAACGTGCGGCCTCGCCAGCTTTGGTCACACCTTGATCGGCAAGCTGTCGAAGGGCTACAGACAGCGGGTGGGGTTGGCACAGGCCCTGGTGCACGATCCTCAAGTCCTCATTCTCGATGAGCCTACCATCGGTCTGGATCCCAAGCAAATCAGAGAGGTGAGGCAGCTCATCAAGAGCCTGAGTGGAGACCATACCATGGTTGTCAGCACACACATCCTTCCCGAGGTCAGCGAGATCTGCAGTCGAGTAGTCATCATCAATGAGGGACGAGTCGTAGCGGACGGGCCGCCTGAGATGCTCGAGGCCAGGCTCCAGCAAGCGCAACGGGTGTTCGTCGAACTCCGGCGCCCGTCGCCAGATGTGTCAGACCGGCTGCGTCGGCTGGAGGGTGTGACGGATGTGGAGGTCAAAGGAGAGGGGCAGTATGAGGTCGCCTGCACCGTGGGTCTCGATCGGCGCGAGGAGATCGCCAGGGCGGCCGTGCAGGAAGACTGGGGGTTGCTCGAGCTGCGACCCGTGGGCATGAGCCTGGAAGAGATCTTCCTGCGACTGACAACACACGAGGGGGATCAAGAAGTGGAGGAGGCGGCATAGATGATGAACATGGTCTTCATTGCGAAGAAGGAGTTGCGGGTATACTTCGCGTCTCCCATAGCCTACGTGATGATAGCGGCCTTCCTGGCTATCATGGGCTTCTTCTTCGCGCTGATCATCTACATCATGCGCGAGGCCTATCTCGGGAACGTGTTCGCCAACATGGCTGTGGTCCTCCTTTTCGTGTGTCCTGCGCTGACCATGCGGCTGCTCGCTGAGGAGCAGCGATCGGGGACCATCGAGCTGCTGCTCACGCTCCCTGTGCGGGACTGGCAGGTGGTGTTAGGCAAGTTCCTCGCCAGTATGGCTGTCTATGCCGTGATGCTTGGTCTGACTCTCTACTACCCGTTGCTCTTGATGCGATTGGCCAACCCTGATCGCGGCCCCATGCTGAGCACGTATCTGGGCCAGCTGCTACTGGGAGGTTCTTTCCTCTCCATCGGTGTATTCGCGTCAGCCTTGAGTCGAAATCAGGCCGTCGCGGCTCTCCTGGGATTCGGAACGATGATCATTCTCTGGCTGGTTGACGTCGCCGGGAGCCTTTTCGGATCTCCAGTGAGCGATTTCCTGACCTACTTGTCGATGTCCGGACACTACTATGACTTCCTGCGGGGGGTGATCGACACCAAAGACGTGGTCTACTACCTGAGCGTGATGGCAGCCTTTCTTTTCCTGTCGGTGCAAGCCTTGCAGTTGAGGAGGTGGAGATAGATGGGTGCGTGGATCAGAAGGCTGGCTATCCCCCTGGGCGTGACTGGTCTTATAGCCCTGGTGCTTGCTTTGATGATCTGGCTACTCACCCGGGAGCTGGATCTGCGTCTGGAAGCCCTGCTGGGCGTGGGGGCAGTCCTGGTGCTCTTGTCCATCGCGGGCAGGCCACAGACGTTCGTAGCAGCGCTCACCGGACGCACAGCCAGGTACGGGTCGAACGCTGGAGTGGCTGTTGTGGCTTTCCTCGGTATCCTTGTCCTGGCCAACTTCCTCGCTGATCGCCATCACCGGCGTCTGGACCTGACCGAAACCGGGGAATACACGCTCTCCCCTCAGACGATTCAGATCCTGTCCGGCCTGGATGAGCCGGTGAAGGTTACGGCCTTCTTTGCCGAGGGCGACTACTGGGAACAGGACCTGAAGGACTTGCTCACCGAGTACTCCTACCGCACCGACAAGATCAGCTACGAGTTCGTGGACCCTGACCTAGATCCTTTTGTGGCTCAGCAATACGAGATCGCATCCTATGGCACAATCGTTTTCGAGAGCAGTGGAAGGCGCCAGGACATCTTCACTGTGGATGAGCAGGAGATCACGGGGGCCATCCTGAAGGTCTCCCGCGAGTCGCAGAAGGTGGTCTACTTCCTCATGGGACACGGAGAGCGCGACGCCAGCGGCTATGATGAGACAGGCTACAGCGGGGTGAGGGATTATCTGGAGAAAGACAACTACATCGTCAATACGCTCCACCTGGCGATCAGCAGCACCGTGCCCTCTGATGCCTCGGTGCTGATCGTCGCGGCGCCGCAGTCGCCCTTGCTGGAGCAGGAGAGCGCCGCCATTCAGGCGTACCTTCAGGACGGCGGCAAGGCGCTGGTGATGCAGGAGCCGGGCGATGACCCGGTCTTGAGCGACATTCTGGCCGAGTGGGGGCTGGGATACGGAAACGACGTGATCGTCGATCCAGAACGTGCTCTCTTCGGGATGGACCCGTTGTCGCCTGTTGTGGACAGCTTCAGCTACAGCGAGATCACCAGACATCTGCCCGCTGTCGTGATCGGGACAGCTCGGTCGGTGACTCGCACGATTGAACAGCCTGAAGACGTGTCCATCCTAGCCCTGGTGGAATCCAGCGACGCAAGCTGGGGTGAGACGGACTTCGAGGCGTTGACGAGACAAGAGGCCCGCTACGATGAGGGTGATGACCTGCCGGGTCCCCTGGCCATGGCCATGAGCGTGGAGTCCTACGCCGAAGATGAAGACGCAGTGGGCACCCGCCTTGTCGTCTGTGGGGATTCCGATTTCGCAGCCAACGCCAACCTGTCGCTGGGCGGCAATATCGATCTCTTCCTCAACAGTGTGAACTGGCTGGCCGAAGAGGAGGAACTGATCTCTATCCGGCCCGAGCAAGACGTGTCCCGCGAGCTCATCTTGTCAGCCGGGCAGGCTCGTTTCCTTCAGTATTCCAGCGTCATCTTCTTGCCGGCCGCCGTTCTATTGGTCGGAGCAGTAGTCTGGTGGAGGCGGAGGTAGCGGCGATGAGATTGCACCAGCGCACCACGATCATAGTAGTCGTCGTCTTCGCTGTCCTCGCGGCGTTCGTCTACATGGTGGAGATGAGGACAGATCAAGAAGCCCCGAGTGAGGAAGGGGACAGCAGCTCCGTATTCTCCTTTTCGACGGGTGAGGTTACACTCCTGAAGGTGACAGACTTGGCGACCGAGGAATCGGTGACGGTCAGTAGGGGGGTCGGAGGAGCTTGGCGCATCACGGAGCCCTTCGAGGCTGAGGGCGACGATACACGTGTGGAAGGTGTGCTGGACAGGCTCGCCGGGTTGTTGTCCACGCGGATCATAGAGGGTGAGGACGTGGACCTGGGGGCCTTTGGCCTTGCCGAGCCCGCCCTGCGGGTGGAAGTCGCCCTGGAGGAGGGTGAGGACCAGGTGCTCTTGGTAGGCAGTGAGAACCCGGCTGGATACTCCCGCTACGCACAGCGCGAGGGTGAGGAGCGAGTGTACCTTGTCTCTTCGTCCACTTTTGGCGACCTGGAGCAGGTAGTAAGCGATCCGCCAGAGAAACCCACTCCGGTACCCACCGAACTACCACTGCCCACGGTCATCACACAGACCCAGACTCCGCCGGTGAGCAGTACAGCGACCGTCACCCCCACGGTGTCCCAGAGGGACTGACTAGACTCTCGGCTGGGGCCATGGTCTGCCATAGCGGTGGCTAGCGACCAACGGAACAGGCGGGGCGCGGTGGCGATCTTCTGTCAGTGGCCCGGCCCGATCGGTCTGGGCTGAGCACTCCTCGTTGCCACCTCGAGGCGCAGGATCTGCGGGGCATTGGCAGATGTCGACCGAGCGGTCACTCCATCACCAGTGAAGCATGCAGTGAGTCTGTGGGCTTGGGGCCCACGAACAGGCGTCGATGTGGTGGGCCTGTCATTCCCGATCCCTTCTACGTCCCCCCTCGAGCGACGCTTGGACAGACTCCACATCGCGTGCGTCCACTCATGTGATCCTCTCTGGCAGCGCTGAGAACGTTGGTTCCCATACGTGTCCGCCATCCGACTTGACACTGCTGGCACCCTATGCTTTAATGATCTTGCAGACTGGTCTGTCGACGCGTCATCCTTCCGCTACGAGGGGGTGTCGTGGCATCGAGCCAACTTCGTGGTGATCACAGCAAGAGAGTGTTGCTGTTGGAGGCCAGCCACCATCGTGCCGCAGAGGTGGAGGGGGCATTCGCCCGAGCCTGCCCAACCTGGGAGGTCAGGGTTGTGGCGAGGCGGGGGGGGGCAATACGGGAGCTTGAGGGCCAGACGTACGACGCAGTCATCCTCGATCTTGATCCCCTGGGGTCCGACGACCTGGACTTCGTCCGTCGGATCGCGAAAACGGGTGGTGGAATCCCCATCGTCGTGCTAGCCAGGCCGTACGGCGAGCAGGTACGCGACGGGGCCGGGATGTGGAGCACAGTGGTTTGCCTCTTCGGGTCCGGCGATGACCTGGAGTCTCTTCCCAAGAAGTTGGCTGACGTGTTGGAGCGTCAAGGGCTGAGATTGGAGGAGTTGCGACTCCAGGAGGAGATCCTCAACGGAGAGCGGGAGCTTAGCACACTAGATGCCTTTGCTGAGGCGACGGGCGGAGTTGCAGAGGCTGACCAGGTCTTGAGGTGTGCAGTGAAGGCTGCCAGTAGTGCCATCCCGCAGGTAGACGCGGCTATCGGCCAGGTGATGGACGAGGAGAATGGGTGGCTGGTTATTAGAGCGCCCGCCGATGCAAACACCGGTTTCCAGACCATCTCAGGCCAGCCTCAACACCAAGGCGTCCGTTGGTCGCCTCCTGTGACAGCCTCTGAAGGGGAGGCAAGCCAGGATGGCTCTCGCGCCGAGCTGGGTCCGGGTATCAAATCCTCTCTCACCGCCCCTATGCTCATACAAGGTGAGGTAGCTGGCGGGCTGAGTGTAGGGAGCGCGCAGGCTGACGCCTTTGACGAGAGACATCAGACGGTACTGACGGCGCTGTCGAGGCAAGCTGCCATGGCTATCCAGAACGCTGGTCTGCGTCGTCAGATCGAGGAAGCCAAGCGGGAATGCCGGCTGTTGGTGGAGAGTGCAAGCGATGCAGTCTGCGTGGTGGATCTGGAGAGCTGGCGATTCCTGGAGGCCAATGCCCAGGCGGGGGAACTGACCGGCCACGGACTGGACGGGCTTCAGGGCGTGACGGCTGACGGCGTCCGCTGTGTGCACGGAGGCTCTCCGGACACGGTGACACTGAGGGATCTGCTGGCATCTGGCGAAAGCGGCTTCGAGGACCTGAGCTTGCTGAGGAGGGATGGACGTTTTGTGCCCGTATCCGTTCGTGTCAATCGCTTGACGAGTGGACACACGAGGTTCGCTCAGGTGGTGCTTCGGGACCTGAGCGCCAGAAAAGAGATGGAACAGCGACTTATCCACACGGAGAAGCTAGCTGCGCTCGGACGTCTTGCTGCTTCGCTGGCCCACGAGATAAACAACCCCCTACAAGCCCTTCGCAGCAGCATCAGCCTCCTCTCCAAGGATATCCTTGACGAAGAGAAGAGGATGCGGTATGTCGGCATCGCGGAGCAGGAAGTGGAGCGTCTCATCCAGCTTGTGCAACGCATGCTGGATTTCTACCGGCCCACCAGCGAAGAGCGCGATCTGGTCAACGTCAACGACCTGCTGGAGGACACGCTCGCTCTAGCCAGCAAGCAACTGGAGCATTGCGGGATCTCAGTCGTGACAGAGCTCGCGGAAGCAATGCCTCCAGTTGCGGCAGTGGTCAGCTATCTGAGGCAGGTCTTCATCAACCTCGTCCTGCACCACGTGGAAGCGATGCCTGATGGTGGACAGCTGACGGTGAGCACTGGCCTGGATGAGACCAGCGACCAAGTTGTGATCACCTTCAGCGACACAGGTGAAGGCATGCCGGCGGAGGGATTGCCTTACGTCTTCGAGCCGTTCTACTCGGCAAGGGAGAAGTCAGCCGGGCTGGGTTTGGCGGTCAGCCACAGCATTGTGGAGAAACATGGAGGCGTCCTGGAGGTCAGCAGCGAGCAGGGAGCAGGGACGCGCTTCTGCGTGCGACTGCCAGTGGGAGGTGTACCCAGTGGCTGAGGAAACCAGGATACTGGTTGTAGACGATGAATCGTCCGTTCGCTTCCTTCTGTCAGAGGAGTTGGCCCAGCAAGGGTATGAAGTGTCTACGGCAGCCAGTGGTGAAGAGGCGCTGGCTATGCTTGAACAGGCCACCTTCGATCTCATGCTATTGGATTTGAAGATGCCGGGCATGGATGGCATCGAAGTGATGCGGGCTGCGCGCGACCTGGCTCCACAGATGGTTGTGGTCATGCTCACGGCCCACGCAACCCTCGATTCGGCAGTGGAAGCCTTGCGCTACGGAGGGCACGACTATCTCATGAAGCCGTCTTCCCCTGATGAGATTCTAGCCAGCGTGGAGAAGGGATTGGCCAAGCGTCAGCAATGGCGGCGGCAGGAGGATCTGATTAGGCAGATGGGGGACCTAGCGCGGCAACTGACAGAGGGGGAGTCCAGACTCACGGAGACTGAGGGCCGAGGTGACGAGCAACTTCGCTATCTGCGCGTTGGCGATCTCCTGCTGGACAGAGCAAGGCTGAGCGTGATCTCTGCGGGTGAGTCCATCCCCTTGACGCCCAGCGAATACAGGCTTCTCCTTTGCTTGATGGAGAACGCTGGTAGTACGGTGAGCTTCGGTAAACTGGCCGAGGCGGTCCACGGTGTCGCCTGTGAGGAGCGAACAGCAAGGAACGCTATCAGTACCCATCTGTGGCGGCTCAGGCGGAAGCTGGACGCCGGAACCCGCGGCCCGCTCCGGATAGCCACCGTCCGGGGTGAGGGGTACGTGTTGCTCACATCCTAGGCGGGCTGATTCGTGTTGCGACTGGCGGGACATTTGATGGCCTGTTGCCTTCCGATGTCCCGCTTTTTTGTGTGCGCTGGCGGGCGATGATAACGAAATCGGGACATTCTCGTGACGGTACTGGAATATTCGGACACCCCATTCTAGGGTATACTGTCTTTGGGTAGACTGGTTGGCAACCTACGACGCGGGCAGGCCCCATGCAAGGACACTACTTCGACCTCGTTGCCACGGAAATGTCTAACCGGCCCATAATGCTGATGGAAGCGGAGCGACATCGGCTGGCTCGCGAACTCCATGATGACCTCCTGCAAACCCTCACCGCCCTACGCCTGAGTATCGACTTGTGCGGGCGACTGTCCTCGAAGAACGACTCCACGGCTCTGGAAGATGAGCTGCTTCGGCTCAAGAACTGCTGGGAAAAGAGCCTGAGCACCATGAGGGAGCTGGTGGGGCAAACCAATCCAAGTTCACGGGAGCACGCCGGCCTACGCGAGGCCATGCACCGCTTCGGCTGTGAGTGTGAGGGACAATACGACATCGCGGTGAGCTTTGATCTCGGCGGCTTTCCTGAGCACAGGTTGAGCAGTGAACAGAGCACGGCCCTCTTCCGCATCGTTCAAGAGGCGCTGCGGAACACCTGTCACCACGCTTGCGCCTCCCACGTCCTGATCCGAGCGGAGAATAGCGGAGACTCCCTTCACGTGCATATCGAGGACGATGGCATTGGCTTCGATATGCGCAGCGTGATAGCTGACTATCCTTACCGGGGGCTGGGGTTGGCAGGCATGCGGGAACGAGCCCAGGGCGCGGGCGGCCGACTGGGAATTGAATCGGAACCTGGACGAGGGACGGCCGTGGCCCTGACCCTACCTCTGTCGGACATCCGAGGTTTGTGAACGTGGCCATCGCAGGAGTCATGGCTGTCTACGGAGAAGACGTCGTGCTTGCGAGTCGCGCAGGCCAAGCAGAACGACCTGGGGGGCAAAGGCATCCATGGCGGACACGCGAGTCCTAGTCGTTGGGAGTGACGTCGGGAGTGTCCAGGCTCTGGTGCAGGAGTTGGAGCGGGGCGGATTGCTGGCGCAAGGAGTGACTTACGCCGCTGGGGCGCTGGAAGCCTACCAAGCTGAGACCTTCGAACTGGTACTAGTCCACATGGTGGCGCACGGAGCAGAGGGTATGAAGGCGCTTGAGAGCGTCATGAGCTACGACCCGGAGGCATTGGTGGTGGTCATGGCCATGGATGCCACGGTGGACCTGGCGGTCGAGGCTCTCAAGGCTGGGGCGAGGGAGTTCATCAAGGAACCCCTGGATGCCGGGGAACTAGCGGCAAAACTGCGCGAGGTTGTGACGCAACGTGGTCAGAAAGCAGTCCACGGCAATCTGCGGGACCTGGCTCTCACGAGCATCGTTTCGGTCAACTGCAGCGAGCACAACCAGGCCGAGTTGGTGATCCGGCGTCAGGGTCGGGTGGGAACCATCTACTTCGAAAGCGGCGGCATAGTCCACGCGAGCCTGGATGAGCAAGAAGGGGAGCAGGTGATCTATGAACTGCTCTCCTGGGAGGACGGAAGCTTCTCTCTGAAACAAGGCGTTCCAACCCCCAAGCGAACGGTTGAGGCGGGATGGACGGGTCTCTTGCTGGAAGGGATGCGCCGCATCGATGACGGCGTGGCAGACTGGGAGCTGGATGAGGGTTACGAACTGTCCAGCGAGGAGCCTGGCATGCACAGAATGGCCAGTGCTCTGAAGGCCGTCGATGGTGTAGAAAGTGTGGTCGTGTGCGCTCGGGGGGGGGGCGTTCTGGGCGAGGCGTCGTGCCCTGACTCTGCGAGGAGAGCCGCGGTGACGGCGCTGTTGGGACAGAGGTCCCTCAGTCTGGCGTTCGTGATCAACGCGGGGCATCCGAGGTGGGTCTATCTTGGAGGTGCAGGAGGGCGGGTCGTCGTCGTTCCTCAGGGGGAGGAATACGTCGGCGCGTGGATCTCTCAGAGAGCCTCGCCGGAATCCGTCGCGGCCGAGATCAGGACGGTGCTACCGAGGTACCGTCAGATGAAAGGGGGGAGCCCATGATTCTGCCTAAGGGGCGTGCGGAGTACGAGAATCTGAACACGTCCTTTGTAGACTTCAGTGGGTTGACACAGGACCTGAAGGCCAATGGCTTCACAGGGTATGTCGAAACCAGTTTCTGGGAGTATCAGGGTGTTCTTTTCGTTGACAATGGTACCATTGTCAACGGTGTCGAGGAGACAGGAGGCAAGAAGAGTACCGGTCAGCAAGCAGTTAGTGGCATCATGCGCCAGGCGGAAGAGAAGAACGGCAGCGTGAGCGTCTACTCGCTCACGGCAGAGATGGTGACTATGCTGGCAAGCATGCTGAAGAGCGAGGTGGTGCATAAGGACCTGAACACCGACTTCAGCGACCTCGGGCAACTCCTGACCAAGCTTCAGAGCGAGGGGCGCACGGGCTATGTGGAGATTGTCCTGAAGGGCGGCAGGGGGACCGCATTGATCTTGATGCGGTCTGGAGAGGTCGTGGAAAGCATGCTCTCATCGGGCAGTGAGGTGCTCTCTGGAACCCAAGCCTTGCCCCACATCATGGAGACCGCTTCCTCGGTGGGTGCGGTCTTCAACGTGTACAGGACAGCGATCGAGGAAGCTTTCGAGAATACAGGGGAGATTCTGGTCGGTCTGGAATTACCCCAGTTGCTAGGGGTGTGGCAGGACGTCGTCGCCACGGTCGAGCGCATCGCCGATGGCCGAGCCGGGGAGGGAAGCTTTCTCAAAGCCTTCAAGGACTCGCTGATCGATAACGCGGAAGAGTATCCCTTTCTGGATCCCTTTGCTGGCGAGTTTGACTACAGGGAAGGACTGATCACATATACTGGACCGACCTCGGGGGAGTTCAGCCAGGCACTGGGTAAGTCTCTGAGTGCAACCGTGGATAGGATGGCGGAGAGCCTCTCGCGGATCGACCTGGTGGCGGAGGTCAGGGATGGACTCGCCCCGGTCGCCGCGGGACACGCCGACGCCATCCAGAGGTATGGGTTGAGGGATGCCATGCCCAATCTGTTTGCTGGGGAATGAGTGGTGATCGACGAGAGGCTGGCAGAGATTAACATGGTAGCTGGTGTCACTGGCTCTTTCGTCTGCGACAACAGTGGACGCGTGATCGCCAGTTCCTTCAGTGGCGACCTCGACATGACCTCGATCCGGGACGTCGCCCGCGAAATGGTACAGACAGCGGCGGTCCTGAGCGCGGTGCGGGAGCCTGTGGGGGAGTTGAACTTTGCGTACGCGCGCAGCCGACTGGTGGCGCGAGATCTGGACGATAGTGTGCTCGTGGTGTTGTGCGACCCTCGGGTAGACATCCCCATGCTCAGGATGACGCTGAACGTTGCAGCGATGCAGTTGAGGGACGACGAGGAGCTGGAGAGCCGCTTGCGGGACAGCCTCAAAGTCAAGGAAGTATTGGAGAGCGAGTTGGATGAGATCTCCTGGCAGTTATTGAAGGCACTGCAGAGAAAGGAGTCGAACGATGCCTGAGATGCTTGTGGGCAACCTTGCACAAGTGTCACTGGTCGACGTTCTGAAGTTGCTGGCCTCTGGTAGACAGACGGGCGTCCTGCGTCTGACAGACGCTGCCGGCATGGGGGAGATCTTCGTCGAAGACGGGAACGTGGTCCACGCCGTGACCGAGGGGCAGATGGGAGAAGGCGCGGTCTACGCATTGATGGCCTGGCAGAGAGGGAATTTCAGTTTCGCTGCGGAAGTGCCAGCGCCTGAGAGTTCGATCACCATGCCGACGGATCGGGTGCTTGAGGAGGGGAGCTTGCACGCGAGTGAGTGGAGAGAGATCAAGAGCGTGATCCCCAGCGCCGACGCGGTGTTCAGGTTTTCTGCGTCAGGGTCCGATGGCGCGGTCAGCCTCGAGCCGGAGGAGTGGCAGGTACTGGCCAAGGTGGACGGCGAGAGGGATGTCTCGGAGATTTCCGAGGCGTTGACCTGGGATGCACTCCTCGTATCCAAGGTGCTTCTCAAGCTGGTCAGAAGTGGCCTCCTGGAATTGGCGGCAGGGAGTGAGGCCGGCCCGACGCCGCTTGTGAACGGAGGGTTCTTTGCCCGGCTGGACGAGGAGTTCGTGAACGTAGTAGGACCGCTCGGCCCCATGATCATTGACGATGAGATCGCCGCGATGGGGGAGACGAGAGAGCACTTCCCTCGCGCCAAGGCGGCAGCCTTGGTGGAACGTATCAGTGCCGATCTCGAGGACCAGGACAAGCGGACGCATTTCCAGCAGACCATCTTGGAGTTGCTGAGACGCCTCTAGGCGTAGGTTGGGGTGCACGTGCTGGGGAGAGGGACTGTGACCCCAGAGCACGCTGAGGAGGAAAGGAGACGGTGAGATGAGGTTGACGGTTGCGAGGAAGCTGTGGCTGGCTTTCGCCATCGTGCTGGTACTTCTGGCTGCTGTCGCGGTGCTTGCGGTCTATTCCCTGAGCTCGGTGCGTAATGCCGTAGCTGATCTGATCGAGCTTCACGGAGTTGCGGAGGCTCTGGACCGCAGTACCGAGCAGTTGCTGCTGGAAAGAACTTTCATGGTTCAGTACGTCGTGACAGGTGACGATCAGTATACCGTGGACGCGCTGGCAGCCCAAGCCGCTCACTGGGATGCTTGGTGGACCGTGAAGGATTGGGGCGACCGGCATGGGATAGAGCAGGTCCAGGCTATGGAGGAGGCCGCGTTCACATACCACTCCCTCCTGGGTAGAGCCATCGAGACCTACGAAGGGAATCCAGGCGAACTGACGGGACCCTTGGTGGAGTTGGGCGGCTCTGAGTTCTACCTCCAGGTTTTGGGACCTATTCGCGACGAGGTATCCGCAGCCATTGGCGCACAAGTTGATGCAGCCGAGGCATCTGTTGAGGCCCAACTCAACGCCATGCTCGCAGTCGCCGTTGGTGCGGGCATACTGGCGCTTGTGACAGCGGGCCTGTCGGCCTATGTCATCAGTAGGGGCATTACGCGTGCGGCGAGGCATCTGGCGGCAGCAGCCGAAAGCATCAGCCGTGGTGATCTGGATGTTCCGATTGAGGTGAAGACGGGCGACGAGATGCAGGACTTGGCGGATTCCATTGACCGGATGAGGATCAGCCTCAAGGCCGCAATTGAGCGCCTGCGCCGACGCCAGGCTGCAACCTGAGGGCGTGGGACTGAGCGTGCGGCCACTCTTCGCGAGGAGTTGTTCTGTGTCCAGGACCTGTACTGTGTGGAGCGCGCGGCCTAGCACGCGAGGTTATTGCAGTAACGGTCATCCGGCAAGCGATGGGTAGCGAGTCAAGGCAGGTAGCGATGGCCAGGCCACCCAAGGATGAGGAGATCGCGCAGGGAGTCAAGTACTTCGAGTTTGGCCTCTCCGCGATGGCGTCGTACGCACGCCCATCTGTCGGGGTCACCGATCTGACGTCGAGCGAGGCTGCCGCCATCTTCTCCTATGAGATCGAGAACTGGTCGGAGCTTGATGGACCGGCGCTACCCACCCGTCAGCGAAGGTCCGTGCGCTGACCAGGCAGTTGGAGATGCAGGATCATGTGGCGAACACCGTGGGAGCGGTTGGTTCTGGCTCGTGGCCGGCGGCGGTCGCTGCGGGTGCCGAACTGCAGTTCATCGCTCAGGACGGCGTGTCTCCCTGTGGTGACGGCTATCCCTGCACGTCACCTGTGGGAATCGGCTACCTGGCAGAGCACCGGGAGAAAGTGCAGCCGCTCATCAACTGGCTGGTATCGGAGAATGGCCAGGCAGCGTTGCGCGAGTGGGATGTCCTAATATCGTAGCATGTCGCCCACCAGGTCGAGGAGCCCATGCTCGGACGGATCTCGATCCATGTGGGGAGGGCAGAGACCATTCGGAGCCGCTGGGAGCGGCACACTTTGCCGCAGTCGCGGCGGGTCCCAGTGAGAAGGGGCGGGTGATCCGTCAGACAGCGTTGCAGATGGGATTCTTCGAGACCTGACCAGACTCTGGTCGCACGGCGACCGCGGTACCCAGGTTCTTTGCCCACCGATCTCGGGCCGCAGGATTGCTTTCCTAGAGCTCGACCCATCGTCCCCGGCGTGGGCAGCGTAGCGCACACCGGGCCAAGGAGGTGTGAGATGACGCGAGGACTATACTTGCCGGCTGGTCTGCTGGAAGAGATAGATCGCATCCTGAATCAGCTACAGCAGAAGACTCAGGTGACCTGTGTTCTGCTCGCTGACATCAGTGGCCAGTTGATCTCCACGGTAGGCCAGGTGTCGGGCTTCGATGCAGTGACTGTTGCTGCGTTGACAGCGAGTGACATGTCGGCCACTGCTGAACTGGCGAAACAACTGGGCGAGGTTAAGCCTTTCCGGATGCTCTTTCACGAGGGGGAACGACGTCACCTCTACCTCTCTGAGGTGGGAAGCAGCCTCATTCTGGTTGTGGTTTTCGAGACCCGGGTACCCATCGGCCTGGTGCGTGTCTTCACTGATCGAGCTTCCCGGGAGCTCCAGCCTCTGACTGACAGGTACGAGACGGGTCTGGAGCAGGCCGGAGGAGTGGTGAGTGAGGACTTCGACGAGTCGCTACTCGACCAACTGGACGAAGCCTTTGGATCTCTCTGATTGGGGGCCGAGGAGTGTTCATCAATCCTAAGCGACGCGAGATCAATATCAAGATCGTGTACTACGGTCCGGCCTTGAGCGGGAAGACCACCAACCTGATCCAGATTCACTCGCGCATAGACCCCGGCATGCGTGGCGACCTTGTGTCTCTGAAAACGCGGGAGGATCGCACCATATTCTTCGATTTCCTGCAGCTCGAACTTGGCCCCATCAAAGGGCTGAAGCCGCGCTTCAATCTGTACACCGTGCCCGGTCAAGTGCGGTACGTAGCAAGTCGCAAGCTCGTGCTGCAGGGTGCCGACGGCGTCGTTTTCGTGGCAGATTCCCGGGCCGGTCTGCGCCGGAGCAATATCCTGGCGATGCGCAATCTTCGGCAGAACCTGCGAGAGCTGGGCTGCGATCCGGCGGAGTTCCCGATGGTTGTTCAGTTCAACAAACGCGACTTGCCCGACACAGTGCCTGAGGCGTTGTTGAGCGCAGACCTGGGACGGAATGGAGCACCCAGTTTCTGCTCGATCGCCACCGAAGGGGTAGGCGTATTCGATACGCTGAAGGCCATAGTCAGACTGGTCTTAGCGGAGACGCGGAAGCAGCCGCCACAGACCCCTCAGCGCTAGTGCCAGGATAGATCGCGGAGCGGCACCCAGCACATTCCCTGGAAAAGGGCGGAAGCTGCGCCCCACCATGGGTAGGATGATGCCCACCTGCTGCGCGATACTGGCGTCACCACGCCTGCGTCGCCAGACGTGGAGTGGCATCCTCCAGGGCATAGACTGACTCGACATGCGGGCGGACCGTCTTGGTGGTCCACCGACGGATGCATAGACACATGTCAGGATTGCAGCTGTCCGAGCGGGATCTCTTTGTGATGAGGGAGGAGAGATACCGTCTGGTTCGCGAGCTCTATGACGGCCCCTTGCAGGGATTGACAGGTCTGGGCCTGCGACTCGGTCTGTGTCGAGAACTCCTGCGCACAAATGAATCGGCCGCCTTGGCAGACGAGCTGACTCAACTCAAGCTCGATTTGCGGCAAATAGTGGCAGGCGTCAGGGAGTTGATGGTAGAATTGCGCTGCCCAGGGCTGCCAGAACTCAGCGTAGCTGGCATCATCGCGACCTATGTGCGCGACTATGAAGAGCGTGCAGGGATTCGAGTTTTCGCGGATGTGGCGGAGCTTGGTGATGAGTCCCTGGACATAGAACAGAAGCTGGCCGTCTTCCGAATCGTGCAGGAAGCCCTGCGCAATGTCAGTCGGCACTCGGGAGCGTCACGAGTGCTGATCAGGGGAACGGAGCGTGAGTCCCACATAGAGTTGGTTGTTGAGGATGACGGCAGCGGCTTCAATCTTCTGGGAGTCACATCGAGCTATCCGAGGCGGGGAATGGGCCTGGCGGGAATGCGGGAACGGGCTAAGGCCATCGACGGCGAGGTGGTAATAGACTCACAACTGGGCCAGGGCACCCGTATCACTCTGACCGTTCCTGTGCAGCCTCGTGATGTTTAGTCGAAATCAGGCGCAACGGAGGCAGTCGGGGCGTCAGTGCGCAGAGCCATGAGTGTCCAGGACTCGGTGCTCCAACTGAGGGAGCGATGGCATGTTCATCAACCGCAAGTTGGGGGAACTCAATCTCAAGATTGTCTACTATGGCCCTGCCCTGGGTGGGAAGACCACGAATCTAGAGTACATATACGGAAGCGTTGACCCGCGGTTGCGAAGTGAGCTAATCTCACTCAAAACCCAGGAGGACAGGACCCTCTTCTTCGACTTCCTTCAGCTAGAAGTGGGTTCAATCAGGGGACTGAAGCCCAAGTTCAATCTGTACACGGTGCCTGGCCAGGTGATCTACGCTGCCACTCGCAAGCTGGTCCTGGAAGGGGCGGACGGCGTGGTTTTTGTGGCAGATTCACAGACTGGTCGGCTGAATGAGAACATCGCTTTGCTTGACAGCCTGGCCGTTCATGTGGGTAGGTCAGTACAGGGTTTGTCGGACTACCCTCTGGTTCTGCAATGCAACAAACAGGACCTCCCGGATGTCCTCTCGCCTGAGGAACTCAGGAGGCGCCTCAGACAGGATCACGTTCCGTATGTGGGTTCCGTGGCTACGGTAGGTAAGGGGGTCTTCGAGACCTTGAAGACGGCCATCAAGCTGGTCGTGAGCCGGATATAGTGGCATCGCTTCTGCGGCGAGAGAAGCGAGGATGTTGGATGGCGGCCATCGGCGCAACATGGGTGGCGCCTGCATCATCTCCACGCACTGCGCCAAGATGCGTGGGACCCGGCTGTTGATCCTGCACCAAGGAGAATGGGCCGAGCAAAAGAAGCTGCTGAGGCAAGGTGAAATCCTCCGTCCTGGCCCGGAATTGGGAGGCACGCTGGACCGTCTGAAGCACTGACATACCTCCATTGTGGACTGTGACTCGAAACGAGACTTGCTGGCGCAGAGGCTGGGAATATGAGTACGACCAAAGAGCGTAGGAAGTCGCCCCGCATCCAGGCTGAGCACCTGGTGTCATATGCCCACTTCGACGAACACGAGGAACCGGATGATATGGGCATGGCTCGCACGCTCGATTTGAGCGAGGGAGGCATGGTGCTGGAGATGACCCGTCCTCAGGGCGTGGGCGAGCGTATACGGGTCAAGATGATCACTGGTGACCAGATTCTGGAAGCCGACGCAACTGTGGTCTACAGCAAGCGCCTGCCCGCTGAACGGTGGCGCGTCGGAGTGAGCTTCACCGAGATCCCTAAGGAGGATGAGGTCACCATCGCTCGAGAGGTTGCCAGGTTCCGAGAGAGTGGAGGTCGAGGATAATGTCTGCGTGGGGGATGGCTTTCGACGAGGATCAGCTGACGAGGATACAGCTCTCTCTGGAGGAGCTGTTGACCAAGACCAAGGGTGTGGCTGTGCTCTTGGCAGACGCGACGGGACAGCCTGTCGCCCACGTTGGCGGCTTGAAGGAGAAGGACCGGATGGCGCTTTCCACTCTGGCGGCCGGTAGCTTTGCCGCCACAGTGGCCATGGCTAGGCTGCTCGGCCAGGACGGTGCCTTTGAACAGGTCTTCTTCGAGGGTGACCGGCACAGCGTACACTCATCCGCCGTCGCCGATGACTACCTTCTCACAATAGCCTTCGACAGCCGGGCAAGGGCTGGGCTGGTAAGGTTGTTGGCCCAGAAAGCCGTGAAGGAACTTCGCGACATCCTGAACGAAGCGCGAGAGCATACGCTGGAGGAGTCGGTTCGTGACCTGATAGATGGCGAGTTCGGTGATTCGTTGGCAGGCCGACTGGACGAGCTTCTGTCCTAGAGCAGCGAGGGCGTCACTGACTACCATGCCGGAGGGATTACCGATGGTCGACGACATCGATCAACAACTTACGGAGGCGCTGCGCGGCCTGCGAGGGGCTTCGCCGCACATCGTGGGGACAGCTGTGGTGACAGGGGATGGGTTTGTCGTGGCCTCGCACCTGCCCGATGAGAACTACGAGAAGAAGGTGACCGTCATGGCTATGGCCATGCTTACAATGGGGCAGGAGGCGACAGATGAGCTCGGTTCCAGGGATGTGGAGCGGGTTCTCGTGGAGAGCCGTGATAGTTACATCGTGATAGTCAACGCCGGTCCCAGTGCGGTGCTGGCCGCAGTGGCCAGCAAGGAGATGGTGCTGGGATTGCTCTTCGTGGCAATCAAGGAGACGGCAGCAGAGATCAGCAGCCTTCTCTACTGAAGGTGGGGAGCGGATGAGCGAGCAGGGAGCTGACGCGGCAGGTCTCGATCGTGAAGCCAGATTGCAGAGGATTCTGCGGCGGATGAACGAAGAGGGTCGCTTCAAGGCCTCTGTTCTGGTCAGTGCCGAAGGACTTCCCCTTTCGTCGGTGTCTTCTCCGTTCGATGTGGAGACGATGGCCGCGATGGTAACCTTGGTCAGGAATACCATTGAGCGGGCACGTGAAAACATCGGACTGGATAAGGTTGACGAGGTATCGGTGGTTCAGGCGGACAAGATACGCTTGATCTGCCGGTGTTTCTTGGCCGGGGAGGAAGAACTCGTACTAGCCGTGGTCGCCCCGCCTTACCAGACGTACAGGAGGCTGACCAACCGGGCTCTCAGGGAGATCCAGCGGGTCTGGCGGGGGTTGCCTGCGCGCTAGCCCAACTTTGAGGCCGGTGTGACTGTAGCCTCGGTGGACATCAGGATTGAGGGCAAACGACTTCCGAGAAAGGATAGATGCCTGGCTGGGCAGGACATTGGTGAGATGCTCACGGATGTACTGAGGGGGTTCCAGGCGGTGGCGAACGGCGTGATGGGCTCGGCGGTCGTAGGCGTTGATGGCTTGTCATAGCCGCCGAGTTGCCGTCCAGCGTCGAGGACCGAAGAGTATCTGCCATGTCCGTGGCGATGCTGGCTTTGGGCGAGCAAACAGCCAGCGAGTTTGAGCACGGTGGCCTGGAGGCGGTGTTCGTCGAGGGCAACGATGGCTACACGACCATCGCGTCCGCTGGTCCGGATGCTGTGTTGGCAGCTATCGCCAACCAAGATGCCAAACTTGGGCTGATCTTCCTGCAAATGGGTCGGACAGCTGAAGCCGTGCAAGGGGCGATGACGGGGTAGCGGGAGAAGAACGTAGGCGGGGACGAGGGAGCTCCACTGCCTCTCGCCACTCAGTGAGGCATGCCAACCTGTGCACTGGTGAAGGGCCTAGGTCGACGGCAGCCGGTAGCATGCCCGGTGTCTTTGGTCTTTCGTGACACTGGGCTGGTTTGCGTTGCAGAGTGCTTGTTTCCCGCGTTCTGCAGCACTCTCGAGGTAGATTGCTCTGTGGACGAGGGGGATCTCGCCACGTGAGCCTGTTGGCCACAACAGCGCAGGCTCGAGTGCGGGATCAGCCAAGGAGCGGAACTGGCGACCAGGGGGCAAGCTGCCGGACCGCGGGCCATCACCGGCCCCCATCATCTCTCCGCCGAAGACGCTCCTGGGCGCACCAGGGATTGCAGCCTCCGATAGAAGAACTGAACCGAGGTTGACGGGATCAGTCCTCAATCATCGATCGCCATGCAAGTCTGATCTCTCTGATGGCTTGGTTGGTCAGTCGTCTGTGGTAGCGCTGCTCGCGGGGTATCACCACGGCCAGGATGAACTCCTCGCCGTCCATCTGGAAGCAGCGACAGACCAATCGTATGTGATCACTGGCCCTGACCGAGACCTCGTCCAGTGGGGCCATGCCCACGTGGTCTCGTGTCTGCTGTGCCACGCTTCCGAGCAGGGCCACCATGGCGGCAGTGACATCCGTATCATACCCTGAGGGCACTGTGGCGATAGGCAGACCGTCGCTGCTGGCGAGCACCGACGCCTCGAAACTGCCGGCGCGGTTGATCTTCTCTAGGGTCTGTTCGAAAGATACCTGTGACATATCGTCATATCCTTGACACGACTAGGTTGATGGCTGCCTTGAGGGTTTCCAGCACTCCCACGCCCTCGGTGGCTACCGATTGATACTGGGGGACGCCGTCCCTCGCCAACTGCATCCGCAGGAGTGCCACGGGAGCTATGCTTGCAAGGTCCCTCTTGTTATACTGGAGTACAACGGGGAAGTCGAGTGGATTTATGCCCAGCGTCCGCAAGTTCTCGTCGAGGTTGCGCATGGTCTCCATGTTGGCCTTGAGCCTGCTGAGCTGGGAATCGGCCACATACACGACGCCGTCTGCTCCCTGTAGCACGAGCCTCCGACTGGCAACGTAGCACGGCTGGCCGGGCACGGTATAGAGATTGAACTTGGGCTTGAGTCCCCTGATTTGTCCCAACTCCAATTGCATGAAATCGAAGTACAGGGTGCGATCTCCCCTGGTCTTGAGTGAGATAAGTTCTCCGCGAAGGTTGGGGTTCGTTCTGGAGTGGACGTACTCGAGGTTCGAGGTCTTGCCGCTGAGGGCTGGCCCGTAGTACACGATCTTGAGGTTGATCTCGCGCATCTTCCAGTTGATGAACATCCTGCCCTCTGAAGGAAACGCCGTCGCCCGTGCGGCTCAGATGAAGGCCTCATCCAGTCCCTCAGCCAGCGCGCCGCCGAACTCGCGGTCCACAACCGAACTTGCTCTCTCCAGCCAGGGCTCCATCTCCTCGGCAACTCTGATCAGTTCGTTGACCGCAAGCCTGGCAAAGATGCGCACCAACCCTACTTGCGTCATGTCGTCGAAAACGATCACTAGCAGAAAAGTTTCGCCGACTGCGGAGATGTAGATACTGCGTCTTCGTCCCTCGTGGAAGAGATAGGAGAAGGGCACTGGTTCGCCCAGTTGTCTGGCCATTTCAGCAGTTGCGGCCATGTTGCCAGCCGTCACCGCCGCCAGAGCAGAGCTATCCAGTTCCTCGTCTTTTCCCTTCTCAGTGATCAGTTGTCCGCTGATGTCGGCCAGAAAGACGCAGATCGCTCGACTTCTGTCGAGCAAGCGTTCGAGGCAGTCCTCAATGCGGATGAACAACTCGGTCGGGGGATTCAGGGATTCCATAGGTCTTTTCCTCTCCGCCTGGCCCGCTACTCCTCAGGCAGGTCGTACCAACGCCTCGCTTCCCCGATTGTGGCTCTGGCCTGCCAGCGCAAGGACTTGGGAGCCGCCTCGATCACTCCTCTCAACTTCTGTGCACGAGATGCGAAGATCTCTTGCTGTTGATGTGCGAGGAACTCATCCGCCAATTCCATACTCTTCTCCAGGTTCATGGTGACTGTCTTGTACCACCCCCAGTCATCGCTACAAACCGAGACTATGAAATCGGCGTCTACCTCGTCCACGGCGCCCGCACGCCCGAGTTCGTGGTCGCATAGGATAGCATAGATGTCTCTCAGGTCCTTCTCTCCCATCTGCACTATCTGGAGCTTGGACAGGAGCAAGTCGGCGGAGGGAACACACAAGTCGCCCAACTCCAGGCGGTGGGCGAAGGGAAGTCTGTGGCACATGTGGAAGGTATCTACGAACACGTCAAGAGCAATGCCTTCCTCAGGATGCGTGTATTTGAGGCGTCTGTGGCCGTGAAGGGCGTTGAAACGCCCGTGGGGTTCGTAGCCCAAACCTTCCATGACCTCGTCCAGGTGCTCTCGCTGTCTGCCGTAGACCGCCAGATCGAGGTCAAGGTCCTCGGCCGGCAAAGTAATGCCGGCAGCACTTGGACAAGTCGCCTTCACAGCCGTGCCCCCCAAGAGGCGCAGGAGGATCGCTCGTTCTGCTGCGGCCCCGATCACCTCGCGGGCCCGAGCTAGGAGTAGCGAGGCTTGATCGCTTGGCAATTCCTCCTCTGGTGCTTCAGCCTCCGGCTCCACGGGAGAGAGGGCAGGGGCAGTACGCTTCACCTTCTGCTTTGTCTCCTTGAGCGTCTGAGCCAGCTTCCTGGCCGCCAAGTTGGCGGTCAGGTCCAGGAGAGGTACATTGATGTTGCGAGCACAGACCACGTAGAGGCAGCCAACACGCAGGTTCTTGACCACGATCCTAGAGTCATGGAACACTATGTCCAACTGGTGCACCCTGCGGCGCCTGGTAGTCTCGAGTCCATCCACGGTCTGGAGCAGCGTTCGGGCTGCCAACTGGAGGGCTGGTCTCTCGAAGGACGGTGGCACCACCTCTGCGACGATCGTGCCCGCTGAGTCGCAGACGAAAGATCCCGTCACGCCGGCAACGGCATTGATGTCGTTCAGAAGCTGTTGCACGGGCCTCACCTCCTGCTATGCTACCTAACGACCTTGGCTACCTCCGCGCTCACCAAGGCTGGAGACGCCTTCTCACCCAAGAGCAGACCTACGAAGAATGTTGGCTGCTCGAGGACAAGCATTCTATCATTGCCCATGGTAACCAGTCCCCAATCAAAGGGGGAGAGGTCCATGGCGCGCCCGACCTCCTTGGCAGCGTTACCGACGAAGACCGCTACAGCGCCTTCTTTCTCAGGATTGCCTTCGACGTCGCTGGCGAAGACGACGCCATCGTGCGAGATGATCACCGAGCCTTCAACGCCGCGTACCATTCTAAGCTCACGAGCCAGCCGGCTCATGTCGTCGTCTTCCTCCTCCGATGCTGGCAGACCTGCCGGCTCCACCTCAAGCGGCTCCACCGGCGGCAGCTCGGCCTCGTCCACCCGGCGTATGCCTTCCAGCAGGAGGCTATTCCAGCTGCTGGCGATGGTTCTCTGCGGGGCGACCTGGTCCTGCTCCACGACGAAGGTGCCATCCGGCCAGCTGAGCAACTCGTACACGGCTTCCTCGCCCACCAGATCCCCGACCGTAGCATGCACGATGGTTCCTTCAGCGAAGCAGATGACTGCCTCCCTGCCCTCGTGCGCGAGGCGCACCGTGGCAGTATTCATCTCGTTGCAGTTGACCTGTATGATGTTCGTCAGGCTCAGTTCTTTGAGACTTCCCTCCAGCGGCATCTACGGGTTCCTTTCTTCCGGCGCTTGTTGGTCCCTGCTTCGCCAGCGAACGAGGTCCTTCATGCGCGCCTCGTTCCACCGGCTGTCGCCCGGCGGCGAGGGCGTTCTCTCAGAAAAGAGGCTGTCGAGTTCATCGCTCAGAGACTGCGCGAAATCGGAGGACAGGGCTTCTCTGGGCTTGGCGACTTCTGTCTGGACTGCGATGCGCAGCAGGTCCTGGATACTCCTCTTGATGTACAGCCAGACCATTCCGATCTTTGGAGCGTAGGTCTGCCGGTCGAAGACGAGAACGAGGAAGAGACCACTGGCGATGTTGGAGGCGTAGATGTCGTATCTCTCCCCTTCGTGAAAGGTGAGGTTGAAGGTCCTGCGGCTTTCCCGTAGCTGACGCGACATCTCAGAGGTGGTCGCGAAACTGGCGGCCAGAAGGGAGACCATGGTGGTGATGTCCATGTCGCCGGCATTTCCGGCCTGGGCGATGATCTGGCCCATGGTGTCGACCATGACCACGGCGACGGCGTCGGCATCGACGAGAAGCTCACGCAGCCTCCTGCCGATGGCCTCCAGGTATTCTCCCGACAAGGAAGAAACGACCTTTCTCTTCATGCGCATCCCCTATTCTCGAATAGAACGCAAACGGGCCAGCCCCCAATTCCATCTCAACAGAAGCTGACCCGACCACAATCTGGCCCCTCGGCAGAAGGACATAGCGCCCACGGGCTTGGAGACGCGAGGGCTTCACCATAGTAGTATATCACATTTCCTAGCATCTGTCAATGGACTGGGCGCGCTCGGTGCAACATGTGTGGTCTCCGTCGGTCACAACGCCTGAGTTGGTTCCGCCGGTTGCGGTCGGAGAGGACGGCAGGGAAGATG
>Ga0307437_1000226_pt1 | contig 47070 bp, 42 predicted proteins | sample SalMarWE160390MG_FD_202146 | JGI IMG/M metagenome (GOLD analysis project Ga0307437, IMG submission 202146) | Salt marsh sediment microbial communities from the Plum Island Ecosystem LTER, Massachusetts, United States - WE1603-90 | ecosystem: Environmental > Aquatic > Marine > Intertidal zone >...
CCTTCTCGCAACCCGTATGGATGAGCCACGGCGACCGTATCGAGAAGCTCCCTCCCGGCTTCAGCTCCCTCGCCTATACGGCAAACTCGCCTCTCGCCGCCATGGGGGACGAAGAGCGCAAACTCTATGGTCTTCAGTTCCACCCCGAGGTGTCTCACACCCGGCATGGGCCACAGATCATCGCCAATTTCGTGCACCGCAGCTGCAACTGCCAGGAAACCTGGACGCCTCGGTCCATTATCGAGCAGAGCATGGACGAGATTCACGACCTCGTCGGTTCCGACAGGGTGGTCTGCGCACTGTCTGGTGGTGTTGACTCCACCGTCGCCGCCACGCTCGTCCACAGAGCTATAGGCGAGCAACTCGTAAACATCTTCGTGGATCATGGTCTCCTGCGCGAGGGTGAAGTTGAGCGGAACCGTCGTCTGTTCCAGAGCCAGTTGTTGCTGAACGTCATCCATGTGGATGCCAGCGACAGGTTTCTGGAGCGATTGAGGGACGTCGTAGACCCTGAGGAGAAACGGCGAATCATCGGCGAGGAGTTCATCCGCGTCTTCGAGGAAGAGGCCGCTAAGCTGGGACCCATCAAGTATCTGGCCCAAGGAACGCTTTACCCCGACGTTATCGAGAGCGCGGGTGTCGGGCGCGGCGGCGCGAGGCGCATCAAGAGCCATCACAACGTGGGGGGTCTACCCTCGCAAATGGCCTTCTCGCTCATAGAGCCCCTGCGCTACCTGTTCAAGGACGAGGTGCGCAAAGTGGGGCTGGAGCTAGACCTGCCGGAGGAAGTGGTCTATCGTCACCCCTTCCCAGGTCCGGGCCTGGCGGTGCGCATCGTGGGTGAGATCACGCAAGAACGGCTGGCTACCGCGCGAGCGGCCGACAGAATAGTGATGGAAGAGGTGAAGAGGGCGTGGCTGTACCGGGACATCTGGCAATGCTTCGCCGTCCTCACGCCCATCAGGACCGTCGGAGTGATGGGCGACAAGCGCACGTATGACTACGTGGTAGCCGTACGGGCGGTGACCAGCGAGGACGGCATGACGGCCGACTGGTTCCCCCTGCCGCCAGAAGTGCTGGCCCGAATCTCCACTCGCATCGTCAACGAAGTGCCAGGCGTGAACAGGGTGGTCTACGACGTGACGAGCAAGCCACCCTCGACCATTGAATGGGAGTAACCCAGAGGTGCCACTACTGGCCAGGGTGTCCCACCGGGATCAGGTAGAGCGGTCGATGGTCGGGTGGCAGAGCCAGAGCGGTCTGCACCTGATCGTCGATCGTCGGGCTTCCGGTTGCCGCTGGCGCCGCGCCACACCCGGCCGTGTGAGCTAAGCTGCCGGCCAACACCACAGACAGAACGAGGCAGCGCAAGCTCACTGTGGCCCTCACCTCCTTCGTCCAGCCAACAGCCCGCAGCCGACCCGTCGGCTCACTCGACACCTACAACTGCTTCAGTTGCTCCAGATAGGTCCGGCGAACCTCGTTGAAGAACTGGACGTAGTGCTCGGTTCGATAGTCGGGGTAGGTCCACTCCCAGGGCCGGAAGCTTCCGCGAGTGTAGCGCAAGGTGACCTCCGCGTAGATACCCCGGCCCAGATAGATGCGATGCTGGTGGTTCTTTGTCGTGGCCAGCACCAGTTTGGAGAGATCGACGTATCCTGGGTCGAGATTCGCCTGTCGCTTCCCCTGCAAGGCCAACTGCAACTCCAGGGTGTTCGTGAAGAGCTTGATCTCCGGTAGCCTGGCAGGACCTATCAGCTCGGCGAAGGCGAAGAACTGCCTGAGCAGGTTCTCTCCAAACTCATCGGCGTAGTAGCTGGTGAAATCGAAGGGCCAGACAGGGCTAACGTGATCTACCGGACCGTAGAATTCACAGAGTTCGGCGCGCGCGGCAGCGAACAGTTCTTCGCGGGCCGTGAACATACCGACTATCAGCTTGACTGGACGATGCTCTCTAGCCAGGCCCACTCCACGCCTCCCCAACGGAGAGCTGGTTTCCTCTCTACTGATACTAGCATAGGGCAAGATTGGTGCCAAGAGGCCACGGAGGTGACCACTCTTGACACAGATCAGTGGTCAGCGTATAATCGGGTCTGTAGTGGCTGGTCAATAGGGTTTTGGCTGTGCAGCCGATCGGCTATGGAGAGGAGTCAAGGAAGGCTGGGTCGTCTCTCAGATCCTGAAGGATCCGGGCGGCCCTTTTGTGTTCGTGGATGGCCACTAGCTGGCCTCAACACTTGAGGGGGAGGACCATGGGCGACGTCGTATTGCGGACTGAGCAGGAATGCGAGGACTTCGTACGAGGACTATGCTTCAGGGGAGCCGGCGGGGGTGGACACCCATTACGGGGTCTCCAACTCTTGCTCCACCAGTTGGAGGCCGGCCGCGAGATACGGTGGGTTGATCTGGACAGCCTCCCTGACGCAGCCTGGACGGTCACGGTAGCCGGAATGGGGGGCAGGGCAGGCGCGGGGGGCACCGAGGCAGAGTTGGCTGAGTTGGGGTGCGTCGAGCCGAAGTACGACGCCCTTGGCCTGGCCGTGGCCGCCGTACGCGCTCTCGAGAACTCCAAGGGGGTCAAGGTAGAGGCCATCGTTCCCGGGGAGACGGGTGGGAGCGCTGTGCCCGCCGCCATCGCCGCGGCCCTGGAGTTTGGCGTGCCCGTCGTGGATGGCGACTATGCCGGAGGTCGTGCGATACCCGAGCTCCCACAGGCGCTGCCGGAACTCGTCGGTATACCGGTATGTCCCATGTCTTTCGTCACCCGGTGCGGCGACGTCGTGATCCTGAAGGAGACGGTCAGCTCGGCGATGGCCGATCGCATCGGCCGTATGATAGCCGTAGCCTCCTACGGGGCCACAGGGTTCTCCTGGTATCTGATGCAAGCCAAGCAGGTGAAGGAGGTTGTGGCCACAGAGACGCTAAGCAAGGCACTTCGCGTCGGTCGCGCCATCAGAGAGGCGCGCGAGAAGGGGATGGACCCGGTCGCCTCGGCGACCAGAGCCGTTGACGGGTGGGTGCTCTTCGAGGGCCAGGTCACAGCCACCGAGATCGCCGATGAGGAGTCGTACGCCTTCGGCATGGGAACTCACAGACTGAAGGGCTCGGGCAACTACGAAGGTCACACCCTCAGCATCTGGTACAAGAACGAGTACCACGTAAGCTGGCTCGACGACGAGCCTTTCGTGACCAGTCCAGACTCCATGATCATCGTGGACCGGGAGACCGGAGAGCCAGCGATCAGCTACGATTTCTCTGTCGGGGACGAAGTGGCCGTCATTGGTCGCGTGGCGCACGAAGCACACCGCACGGAGAAAGGTATCCAGGCACTGGGCCCACGCCACTTCCGGTTCGAGATAGACTACGTTCCCATCGAGCAAAGAGTGAAGGAGTCTGGCCTCTAGCCTGTGGAACGCGTGCTGCCACGGCTGGCCCTCGGGTGGCGATGGTTCTGGAAAGGGGTTCGACAATGGAGGACACGAAGTTGCGGAGTCGCCAGGACTGTGAAGATTTCTTGCGAGGCCTGTGTTTCATGGGCGCGGGCGGTGGCGGAAGCCCAGAGCGAGGGCGGAGATTACTCCTCGAGCAGTTGGAGCGCGGCCGCCAGATCCACTGGGTGAGCCCAGATACCCTTCCCGACGATGCGTGGACGGCAACTGTGGCTGGCATGGGAGGCCGAGCCGGGCCGACCGGCACCAGAGAAGAGTTGGCTGCCCTCGGCTGCGCCAGCGAGAAGCACGATGCGTTGGGCCGCATGGTGGCCGCTGTGCAGGCCTTGGAGGAGAGCGCGGGGGTCAGCGTCGAAGCCATCGTGCCTGTGGAGATAGGGGCCAGCAACGTGCCAGCGCCCATCGCCGCTGCTCTGGAGCTGGGCGTGCCGGTTGTGGATGGAGACTACGCCGGGGGGAGAGCGATCCCCGAGGTGCCACAGACCATCCCCGAGGTGCTGGGTACGTCCGTGTGCCCCATGTCCTTTGTGACCCGATGGGGTGACGTGGTAGTCCTGGAAGAGACGGTGAGTACAGCCATGGCGGATCGCATCGGACGCAAGATCATCGGTGCCGTCTACGGAGGCGTAGGAGTCTCCTGCTATCTGTTGCAGATCAAGCAGGCCACCAAGTTGATGGCCACAGGGACGCTCACACAAGCCCTGGGGGTGGGGCGAGCGATCCGGGAAGCCCGTGAGAGCGGCGCGGACCCTGTTGCAGCGGCCATCGGGGCAACCGGCGGCCAGTTGCTGTTCGTGGGTGAAGTAACCCGTTCGGAGATCTCGGATGAAGATCCCTTCGCCTTCGGGCTTGGCAGCCACGAGTTGCGCGGTCTGGCCGATTTCACTGACCACAGCTTCAAGATATGGTACAAGAACGAATACCACGCGAGCTGGATCGACGGCAGGCCTTTCGTCACCAGCCCGGACTCGCTGATTATGGTACACTTGGCCGACGGCGAGCCCGCGATCAGCTACGATTTCCGCGAGGGGGACCAGGTGGCTGTCGTCGGCCGCAAGGCCCACGATGCACACCGCACCAGCAGGGGAATCGAACTACTGGGCCCCAGGCATTTCGGATTCGACTTCGACTACGTGCCCATGGAGGACAGAACCAGGGGATTCAGCCTCTGAAGGGGGAAGGTACATGACGCGGACTATCGGAGAGCAAGAGATCAGAGACATCATCACCGGGGCGGCGTTCATGGGAGCAGGAGGAGGCGGCTCTCCCAGAGACGGCCTCAAGCTTCTGCGCGAGTTGGTGGCTCTCGGAAAGACCGAGATCACCTTGCTCGACCCTGGAGAGATGAGAGTCGGCGAGTGGGCCGTGATGGTGGCCGAGATCGGTGCTCCGAGAGTCTTCTCGGAGGTCGAATCCTTCCCCGAAACGGTCACCGCCTTCGAGGTGATGCGAGACGTGGCAGCCGAATCCGGCAAGCACATCGAGTATCTGATGGCCGGGGAACTGGGAGGTTTCAACACCATGGTCTCCCTCTATGTGGCAGCTCTCCAGGGCATACCGTTCGTAGACGCGGATGGAAACGGGCGGGCTGTCCCTCAGATGGGGGCCGACCTCTACGCGGCGGCGGAGGTCCCGCACTCGCCCATCGTTATGGCCAGCAGCAATGGAGACTCGGTGATCATCAACCTGCACGATCCTCACGATCACCATTCCGCAGAAAGCATTGCCCGCCACATCTGCACGGCCTACGGACAACTGGCCGCCTTCTGCACCTTCATCGTCCACCGAGAGACGATCGTGGAGAGGCTGGCACCGGGCACCATGACGTTGTGCACCAGCATCGGAAAGGCCTTCCGCGAAGCCTCCGGCCCTGAAACACTCGCCGCTGCTCTGCAAGACGTGGCTGGTGCGCGAGAGCTATTCGCAGGCACCATCTCCAACGTGGAACTCAAGAGCGAAGGGGGCTTCGATTTCGGGATCACCCACGTCCAGGGGACCGGGGTCTACGCCGGGAAGTCCATCAGCCTCGGCTTCCAGAACGAGAATATGCTCATGCGGGACGGCTCCGGGAAGGTCGTCGCTACGGTCCCTGATGTGATCACACTGGTTGACACAGCAGCACTCCAGCCCCTCACCAATGCGGACACCAAGCGGGGACAGAGCGTATCCGTCTTCGGAGCGACGGCGACGCAGAACTGGTTCAGGAGCCCAAAGGGTGTCAGCAACTGGAAGCCCATTCTCACCAGGTTCGGATATGAGGGAGACTACGTCCCCGTCAACTGAGTTCTAACGGCAGTAAGAGCGATCTGTATGGAGGGCCATTATGGCGGATTCCTTTGATCTGGAGAAACTGATCACCGATGTTTTCGCTCCTCAACCGGGAGAGAAGGTACTGGTCGTGACCGACTTGCCTCACGGCGAGTTGAAGGACCATGACGGATGGCAAGAGCGTCGCCTGATGGCCGAGGAATGGCGCTCCGCCTTTGAGCGTATGGGCAGCGAGCAGGGCTTCGGCGTGTACCCCATGCTCACCTACCCAGCGACGGGCGCCAACAACGCCGATTTGCCGGAAGCCGGAGAGTTGGAGGGCAAGACCGTCCGCCTCGATGATGTTTTGTCTGAGGTCAACGTTGTGGTCGCCCTGACCGAGTACTCGGCCTCTGCCCCGCTGATCAAGTACAGCCTGAAGCACGCCCGTATGCGGGCCGCCAGCATGCCCAAGGTCAAGAGAAGCATGCAGAACACTGCCCTGGCCGCAGACTACAGCGAGGTAGCGCGCAAGAGCCACATCCTGGCCGAGAAGCTCGACCGCACGGACGGCGTGCGGGTGGCATTCTCCACGGGGCACCAACTCTACCTGGACCTGCGCAACCGCGAGGCCGAGGCCGATGATGGCCAACTGCACGTCGGCAAGAAAGGAATGCGCCTCATCAATCTGCCCAGCGGTGAGGCTTGCATCGCGCCCTACGAAGGAGAGTTGGAGGGCCAGCCCAGCAAGACAGAAGGCACGATCCCTGTCGACTATGATGGTGAGCTAGTCTTGTACGAAGTGCAAGAGAACAACATCGTCGAGGTCGTGGGCGACGGCCCGAAGGCCCGCGAGATGCGAGACTACTTCGCCGTCGATGCGGCCCGGCGCAACATCGCTGAGCTGGGCCTGGGCTGTAATGACAAAGCCGTCATCTCCGGGACCGTCCTGGAGGACGAGAAGGTGCTGGGTATGCATTGGGCCTATGGCCGCAGCGACCACATCGGGGGCATCACCGGCGTGGCCAAGTTCAGCGATCCCGCCCACGTTGTCCACCAGGACACCGTCTACGCGAAGGGTGGCCCGGTAGAGATCGCCAGTCTGATCTTGGAGTACGAGGACGGGTCCACGGAGGAGATAATCAAGGACGCCGAGTACACCATCTTCTGACGCCAGCACAGAGACCGCCGGAGCGCGGCGAGTCGAAGAGTTCAGCACCTCGCGACCGAACTGATCGTCGCTCCCTCAGGGAGAGAGAAGATGAATAGTCGAGACAGGGTTCTTGCCACCCTGGCCCATCGAGAGCCGGACCATGTGCCGTTGGACATCGGCGGCTCGGACGTCACCGGGATTCACCGAGACGCCTACCGGCGCCTTGCGCGATTTCTGGGACTACCGGAGGAAGTGCACCTCTACCACAGAGTCCAGCAGCTAGCCCTCCCCAGCGAACAGATGCTACAGAAACTCAAGGTCGACGTCCGTCCCTTGTCCCCCCATCCGTCCGACGACTGGAAGCTGGAAATGCGGGAGAGCGGTACGCACCGTCTGTTCACCGATGAGTGGGGCGTTGAGTGGGCCATGCCCAAGGGCCGAGGGCTCTACTTCGACATGGTGGGACATCCCCTGTCGGCGGACTCGCGGGCCGCCGAACTGACCAACCGGAAGTGGCCCGACGGAGCAAACAAGGCTCGTTTCCAGGGCCTGAGGCAGCAGGCAGAGGCCCTGGCCGCTGACGGCTTGACCATCACTCTCGCCCCCGCCTATGGAGGCGTCCTTGAGTCGGCCGCCTGGCTGCGCGGCTATGAGAGCTTCTACATGGACCTGATCCGCGAGCCCCCACTGATGGAAGCAATCCTCGACGCGACGCTTCGCTTCCATCTAGACTTCTGGGGCGCAGCCCTGGAAGAAGTGGGGGATCTACTGGACGTGGCAGTCGAATACGATGACCTCGGATGGCAGTCGGGGTTGTTGATCTCGAAGGAGATGTATCGGCGCTACGTGAAACCCAGGCACAAGGAACTCTTCAGCTTCATCAAGACGCACTCACGAGCGGCCGTCTTCCTGCATAGCTGTGGGGCGGTATACGAGTTGATCCCGGACTTCATAGAGACTGGGGCGGACATCCTCAACCCCGTGCAGGTAAGTGCATCTGGTATGGACAACACGGGCCGACTGAAAAAGGAATTCGGGGATCACTTGGCCTTCTGGGGCGGTGGTGTGGACACCCAGGCCATCTTGCCCAGGGGAACGCCGGAAGCTGTCAAGGACGAAGTCAAGCGCCGGATTGAGGACCTGGCCCCTGGCGGCGGCTTCGTCTTCGCTGCCGTGCACAACATCCAGCCTGACGTCCCCCCAGAGAACGTCATGGCCATGTGGGAGGCCTGGAGCGAATACGGGTCTTACAGATAGCGAAGCGAAGATCCACATCGGCATCTGCGATCCGGGGACAGGGCCACCAATCGGCGACAGTCTCTTGCTGGGCACCCGATGAACACGCCATCTAGTTCCCGGAGATGGAAAGGGGGTACGTGTGCGCATTAGAGTAGTCGCACCTGTCATCGCCACCCCACTCGTTCCGTTGGTCTTTGATGAGTATCGCGCCGCTGCGCGCGCGGATACTGACATGAGTCTCGCCACCCTCGACAAGGGTCCGGCCTCCATTGAATCACGGTACGATGAGGCCCTTGCGGTGCCCGACGTGGTCGCCAAGGTTGTGGCAGCAGAGCAGGATGGCATGGATGCAGCCATCATAGATTGCATGGGAGATCCTGGTCTCGAAGCGGCTCGCGAGAGAGTGTCTATACCCGTAATAGGGCCAGCCGAGACCTCGATGCACGTCGCGTGCATGCTTGGACACAGGTTCTCCGTGGTTACCGTTCTGGACACCTTGATCCCGGCTTTCGATAACCACGCCATCAGGATGGGTCTGACCGCGAGAATGGCTTCGGTGAGAACGGTCGGCATACCCGTTCTAGAACTGCACGATCATTCGAGGCTGCTTGAGGCTGTGATAGACGAATCGCTCAGAGCCGTGGAAGACGATGGGGCCCACGTCATCGTGCTCGGCTGCACGGGAATGGCTGGCGTGGCGCAGGCTCTACTAGGCGGTTTGAAGCAACACCTTGTCACCGACGTCCCGGTCATCGATCCCACTGTGCTGGCCGTGATGATGGCCGAAGCTCTGGTTGACTTGCAGCTCACGCATAGTAAGAGAACCTATCCTGCTCCACCGGACAAGAACATAGTGGGCTACTAGCCCGATGATAGCAGCCGGTCACAGGGTCCCCCCTCCAAGCCCGACCCACACCCACTGTCGGGCCCCCTGGTAGACGCTCAGACTTGACAAACTGAGGAACTTGAGATATGATATTGTCAGGTGATAATGGTTTTCATGTAGCGATAATAGAAGCACTCTCTGCCACCTTCGGAGGCAGAGAAAGGAGAGCCATGAGCACCTACACTCTCTCACCCAACGATGTCGCTCCACTGCTGGAAGGGTTGGCCATTCTTGGCACGGGTGGTGGAGGGTCTCCATCGTGGGGAAAGGCCATCCTCGAACACGAGTTCTCCGTCGGCCGCACCCCTCGCATCATCCCTCTGCAAGACATCCGTGACGAGGCGACCGTAGTCAGCGGCGGTATGATGGGATCCGTCAAGGTCCTGGAGGATATGGGGATCGCCACGGTGATGCAGCATTGGGATAACCGCTTCGAGTTGCTGGAAGTAACGCGTGTCATGGAGAGTATACTGGGCAGGAAGATTGACCACGTCGTGCCCTTCGAGGTGGGAGGCCTCAATACGCCAGTCATGCTCTCCCTGGGAGCCCGCATGGGTATCTCCGTCATAGATGGCGACGCGCTAGGCCGCTCGGCCCCTGAGACGCAGATGACGAGCTTCATAGGCCATGGTGTCTCTCTCACCCCCATGCCCCTCATCGACTATGAAGGCAATGTGGTGATAGTCCAGGAGGCTCCTGAGCCCACGTATCCAGATCAGCTTGGCCGCTGGGTGGTGACTAACGGCGGGGGCATGGGTGCCAACAATCACTATCCGATGAGCGGACTCCAGGCCAAGGATGCAGTTGTTCCTAACACGATCACCCACGCGCTTGAGCTAGGACGTACAGTGCTAAGCGCGCGTCAGGAGGGCAGCGACCCTGTCGCTGCCGCCACCGAGGCTCTCGGCGGTGTACTTCTCTTCACAGGCTCAATCGTGCGCATGGAAGAAGCGAAGAAGATGGGTTTTTTCTACACTCTCGTCGACCTCCAAGGAACGGGACGCAATGAGGGACTCACCGCTCAGCTAGTGATCAAGAACGAGACCATGCTGCTTTCCCTACACGGGGCGATCAGAGCCATTTTCCCCGACCTCGTGTGCATGTTGGAGCCGGGCACAGGACGTGGCGTCATGAGCGTGGAGCTAGCGGAAGGCAAGGCCCTGGCTCTCGTCGCTGTACGGTGTCATGAGCGTCTCCGTGAAGCGCTTCGGTCCGAGGTGGGAGCCAGTGCTTTCAGCCCCGCCCGATACGGATATCCGGATTTGCAGTACCAGCCCATCGAAGAACTGGTGGAGGAATTCAGATAAGGACGCAGAAGACGATTGCCAACAGGGGACGGTACCGCGTTCGGGCAGTGGAGCGTGCGGTGGATCTGCTTGCCACGTTCTCTGCCGCCGAGCCCGAACTCACCCTGACAGAGTTGAGCTCCAGGCTGAATCTGAGCGTCAGCACTGTATATCGCCTGTTGGTGACTCTCGACGATCGCGGATATGTGGAGCGTAACCCTCAGACCGGCGGCTACAGTCTGGGGGTGGCGTGTCTGGATTTGGGCACAGTCTTCCTGTCTAAGCTTGAGATCAGAGACCGTATCCTACCCCTCTTGGAGAGCTTGCGAGAAGCGTGCAGAGAAACGGTCCACCTGGCGATCATGGATCGGGATCAGATGGAAGTGATCTACCTTGAGAAGCTGGAAGGGCTGTTACCGATAGGGATGATGGGCTCTCGGGTGGGTGGCCGCGCTCCGGCCTATTGCACTGGGCTGGGTAAATGCCTCCTGGCCTATGTCGAGGAGTCCGCCGTGCGTGACTTCTATTCCACCAACGGCATGCGGGCGTACACCCCGAACACACTGACCGACTTGACCGGGCTGCTGCTGGAACTGGAGAAGATCCGCGAACACGCATACGCCATCGACGATGTCGAACACGAGCCCGACGTTAAGTGCGTGGCGGCGCCAGTATGGAACCATCGCCAAGCCGTCGTTGCGGCGATTAGCGTGGCCGGGCCGCAACAGCGCATGAACCGCCTCATAGAAGAGAGCGGTCTGGTAGAACGTGTGCTTACTGTAGCTCGTGAGGCCTCTCTTCACATGGGCTATCCTAGGAGAGCCTCGAAGGAATGACGAGCCGTGCACACGTGGTAACACGACTGTTCTAGCCCGAGCGAGCAAGCTGTTCAGAGAACGGCGAGAAGTATTGATGGACAAGGTTAAGTTGCTTGGGATCAGCGCCAGCCCCAGGAAGTCGGGCAACAGCCGGTATCTCCTGGAACGTGCCCTGAAAGCGGCCGAGCAAACAGCGCCGGATGGAGTGAGGAGCGAACTGTATTCCTTTGCTGGAAAGAAAATCGCTCCCTGCATTTCGTGCTTTCGATGTACTGAGTTGGGTGATTGTGCCATTGAAGACGATTTCCAGGGATTGCGGGATAAGTGGGCAGAGGCGGACGCCATCATCTACTCTGCACCCGTCTATCACATTGGAATACCCGGGCAACTGAAGTGCTTCATAGACAGGTTGGGGAATACACTCTACCACTACTACGGCGGCCAGGTGTCTAGGAGTCTCAAGAGCGTGGGCGTTGTGGTGCAGGGTAGTCACCTCTTCGCCGGACAGGAGCAAGTAATCACGACACTGATCAGCCACGCCGTGCTCCTCAGTTGCGTCCCTGTGGCGGGCGATCCCTGGCCATCGTACTTGGGTGCCGCGGGTTGGACGCGCAATGAGATGCGCAAGGACAGCATGCGCCAGCTACACGAGGAAGGAGAAGCTGATGCCCTGGTATCCGTAGCCGCGGCGGAAAGCCTTGGCAAGCGAGTTGTGCAGATGGCACTGCTGCTCAGGGCTGGCGGAGAGGCAAGTCGTGATATGCTGAGGGGGGACGGCGGCTATGACGCCTTCCTTGGCCGCCTCGTTTCCAGAGATGATGTCGTCTGATGGAGGAACCATGGACACATTGAGCATCGACGCAGAGAAATGTACGGCATGCATGGCATGTGAGCTAGCTTGCTCATTCGCTCACGAAGGGGCTTTCATCCCCACACTCTCTCGTATCCGCATCGTACGGTTCATGGGAGAGGGCTTTAACGTTCCTGTTGTCTGTGTGAACTGTGCTCGTCCAGCCTGCGTTGAGGTGTGTCCGACGGGGGCGGCCCATATCGACAGAGGCGTTCCCGTTGTGAGGATCAACGAAGAGGACTGCATAGGTTGCGGAGAATGCGTCAAGGCTTGCCCCTTTGGCGCAGCGGACTTCAACGAAGAGAAAGAAGTGGCGTTCATTTGCGATCTGTGCGATGGTGATCCGGTTTGCGTCGAGCACTGCATCTACGGGGCCTTGACCTTCGAGCCAGTGCAGAGTGTCGCCCAACGGAAACGGCGCGCCACGGCCGAGGCTTACGCGCACAGAGACGAGATCGCCTGAGAGGAGAGCCATGATCAGAGACATCGGTGCGCAAGGGATACTGAATGTGGACTTGAGCTCCGGCAGAACCTGGCTGGACGAAGCGCCGCGCGAGGACCTGTTGCACTTCTTAGGTGGCAGGGGCATCAACGCCAAGCTCTTATACGAGCGCGTGCCCCAAGGAACTGACCCTCTTGGTCCAGACAACGTGCTCATCTTTGGTCCGGGCACCTTGACCGGGACCAGCGCTCCTTCGTCGGGGCGCACGTCCGTAACGTGCAAGGGTCCAGCGACGGGGTTGTACCTGAAGGTCAGCGTCGGGGGGCATCTGGGTGCGGAGCTCAAGTATGCGGGCCATGATTATGTGGTGATCCACGGTAGGGCAGAGAATCCGGTATTCCTTTGGATCGACGACGATTCGGTGGAGCTGCGCGACGCGCGCCATCTCTGGGGTTTGGGCACTCGCGAGGCTGATCGGCTAATCAGGGAGGAACTGGGGGACGACGAGATCCAGGTTGGCCTCATTGGTCCCGCAGGCGAGAACCGGGTGTTGTTCTCTTGCATCATCTTCTCCCTCTACAACTCCGCGAGTCGAGGTGGCATCGGCGCAGTAATGGGCTCCAAGAACCTGAAAGCTATAGCCGTACGTGGCACCGGGGGCCTGAAGTTGGCGGAGGGGGAGCAGTTCTTCGAGCTCGCACTCCGTACTCGCAAGGAACTATCTGAAGACGCCGGTTCAGAGAGCCTCTACAGATGGGGCACGTCGGGGTCCATACCACCGCTAAACGAGATGGGGATGCTGGCCTCCTATAACTTCAGCAGGGTTACTATCGACAACGCCGAAAGGATCAGCGGTCAGTATCTGGAAGACGAGGGTTACCTCACGGGTCGCGAGTCCTGCTTCTCTTGCTCCACGGCCTGCCACAGGTTCGTTCGCACCAAGGAGCACGCCTACGGTGTCGTACAAGACTCTGGTCCTGAACTGGAGACGATGCTGTCTTTGGGCGCGGAGTGTGGTATTGTGGACACCGAAGCTGTGATCAAGAGCAACCAGTTATGCAATGACTATGGACTGGACGTCATATCCACGGGTCATGTCATATCGTGGGCCATGGAGTGCTACGAGAAGGGCTTGCTCAAAGGCAAGCAGGCGGATGATCTCGACCTTCACTTCGGCAACGTCGAGAGTCAGTTGGACCTGATAGGGCGCATCGCCCTCCGCAAGGGGCTCTTTGGTGATCTTCTGGCCAACGGCACCAAACAGGCAGCGGAAGAGGTAGGCGGCGACTCGTGGAAGTGGGCCATCCAGGCCAAGGGGCTCGAGCAGTCAGCTTGTGATACGCGTACGGCCAAGAGCTACGCTCTGGCGTTTGCCGTGAATCCCAGAGGCCCAGATCATCTCATGACCGAGTGCTACGCGGAGTTCGGCGTCACTGAGGAGGCAAGGGCTCTCATAAAGGAAATCACGGGCGACGAAGAATACGCGGACCCCACACTGCTCGAAAAGCGGTCTGACATCGTGCGCTGGCATGAGGACTGCTATGCAGCCAGCGACGCCTTGGGCTTCTGCGCCTTCACCTCTACGGCGGCGTATGCAGTGAATCCTAGGAACATGGCCAAGTTGTTCAGCTACGCCTTGGGTGTGGACTTCACTGAGGAACAACTGATGACGGCGGGACGCAGAATAGTCACCCTTGAGAGATGCTTCAACGTCCGCGAGGGTGCCCGCCGAGAGGATGACGTTCTGCCCTGGCGCATGATGAACGATCCGGTGCCCGAAGGCCCAACACAGGGCTTGGTGACCGATCAGAAGACACTTGACCGCCTGTTGGACGAGTACTATCAGATGCACGGATGGGACCCAGAGTCAGCTATCCCATCTAAGAAGACGCTGGAGATGCTTAGCTTGCTTGGATTGTGTAGCGAGATCGTAGCAGACTAGGCGAGCAAGATGCCGGAGATCACGCTGCGCCTGTTCGGCTTTGGCCCCAGGGCGAGCGGTTTTGACACTGTACATAGGAGCGTAGCTGCGGGGACCACGGTGCGCAAGCTGTGGGAGAACCTGTGCTCCTCGGCCGATGATACTGAGTTGCTGGCCCGGATAGATGAAAGAAGCGTGGTCTTCCTGGTGAACGGCACACTGATCCATCAACATAAGACGAATCGGACCGTTCTGAAGGATGGCGACACAGTAACCTGCATGGTTCTGGCTATCGGAGGTCAAGGATACTCGCAGGAAGGAGGTGATAGCTGGGGGTCCGCAAGGCAGCTAGTCCATCAGAAGAAAGAGCATCAAGAGCAGAGCAGTTAGTCGAGGAGGAGAGTGATGAGATTGAGAAGTCCGATACTACTCAGCCTATTGGTGATTGCGTCAATGCTAGTGACAATAATTGGCTGCGGTACGCCAGCGCCCGCTCCGGCCACGGAGGTGCCTACGGAGCCACCTCCCACGGCGGCGGCGCCAGCAGAGACCCCGACCCCTCCGCCCGAGCCTGAGGCGAAGCCTGTGATTGTGGTCGCCCTGGACAGCGACATCGATCACATCAACCCCTCTGAGTTCCGTAGCGACGCCGGATACTACGCCGTCGCCAATCTCTACGAGCCGCCGCTCCTCCAGAAGCTCGTGCCGGGAGAGGAAGAGGGTGTACTGGTGGGGCTCGGAGAGTATGGCCCAGGAATGGCGGACGAGATCACGGTGGACGAAGAGAGTGGCGTCGTCACTATGCACATTCAAGACGGTCTGAAGTTCGCCGATGGAACCCCCTTCAATGCACACTCCTTCAAGTATATGTACGACATGCAGTGGCTGTCGCCAACCAGCTACACCCCTGTGCTCTTCCCGTTTATGGGCTTGGGCGCCCCGGAGAGTGTAGTGGCGGTCGATGACAACACACTGGAGTTCCGTCTCGAGCAACTCACCCCTCTGTCTCTGGCGATCATGGCTTTCAACCCCTTGGGAGCGCTGGATGAAGCCACCGTTGAGGAGCATGCCACACCCGATGACGAGTGGGCGGCGGAGTGGCTCCGTCGCAACGCCAACCCCAGCGGGCCGTACATGATCACTGAGTGGGAGCAGGGCGTGCAGTATGTCTTCGAACCCAACCCCAACTACTGGCAAGGGGAAGACTACTTCCAGAACTCCAAGGTCATCGTCAGGGTAGTTCCATCACCGGAGGACCGAGAGCTACTGCTGAGGCAGGGCGACATAGACCTGGCTTTGGGCTTGCCATACAAGAACGTGGATGACCTTCAGGCGGATCCCAACGTCAAGGTGTACCCCATTGAGTACACGAGACTTTTCTACCTGGGGATGAACAACAATCTGCCGCCCTTCGACGACAAGGCAGTGCGACAGGCCATCTCCTATGCTGTTCCCTACGACACGCTCATCGAAGAGGTGTTCTACGGGTACGCTCAGAAGGCGACAAGCCCCATCCCTGTTGGCATGCCCACGCACACCGACGAGTTCTGGCCCTATGATACCGATCTCGACATGGCCGCAGACAAGCTGGAGGAGGCCGGATACGCTGATGGTCTGGACATCACCTTGGCTGTGCGGATGTCAATCCCTTGGGACGTCGAAGCCGCGACCTGGATTCAGTCCTCGTTGGCAGAGGTCGGCATCAACGTGACCATCGATCGTCTCCCCGATGCCCAGTTCTTCGAGCAGCTAAACGCGCATCAACTCCCGTTCTTCATCCACGACTGGTATTCCTGGGGCAACGACCCGTCCTACCAGCTCAGTTTCCTGCTCAAGTGCGGTCAGTTCACCAACTACGCGGACTACTGCAACGAGCGGGTGGATGAGCTCATTGAGACGGCGGCGTGGTCCCTGGATCCTGCTGTGAGGGAAGCCGGGATGCGTGAAGCTCAGCAGATCATCATCGACGATGCACCCTGGGCATTCCTCTATCAGCCCGACTGGATCGTGGCCGTCAACAAAGACTTCTATGGCTTCGCCATGCTCGATGATCTGTGTCTCCGCTTCGCCCATATGGGCAAGCTCACAGAATAGAGACAGGCGGACTAGATGTACGTGGGGCCGCTCGAAGCGGCCCCACGTACAAGGGTGCGCGACCTCATAGTCTCAAGGCGGGATCAATGTGGTGAGTTCTCGAGTTGAGAGGGGCAGTCAACAGTGTCATTCCGCAGGTACATAGCGCGTAGATTGGCCTTGGGTGCAATAACCCTCTTGGGTGTGATAGTGGCAGTATTCGTCCTGACCTTCGTGCTGCCTGGCGATCTGGCGTCGCTGAAGCTTGGACCATACGCAACCGAAGAAGGTTTGGCTGCGATGCGCGCGGAGATGGGAACCGACAAGCCGGTGCCTGTCCAGTTCGTGAATTACGTGTCCGGGCTGCTGAGGGGCAACATGGGCAAGAGCTGGGTGAGCGGTCAACCCGTGCAGAGGGATATGGTACAGCGCCTGCCCGCCACCATAGAGCTGGGCTTGGCTGCCCTGCTCATCGCCATCGGGGTCGGCTTGCTTCTGGGCATAGTGGCCGCCGTGAGACGCAACTCGGTCTTGGACCAACTGATACGGGGCTACGCCATTCTAGGAGCATCTACGGCGTCCTTCTGGCTGGCTCTAGTTCTCATCTACATTTTCTATTTTCGGCTGGACTGGGCGCCCGCTCCCCTGGGGCGTTTGAATGTGGGTATGCAAGCGCCACCTTCGATCACCAAGCTGTACGTCATCGATAGCCTGCTTGCGCGCGACTGGACGCTCCTGCGGCACTGTCTCGGGCATTTGGCTCTGCCCGCCCTGACCCTGGGCTTCATCGTGAGCGCGCCCATGACCAAGATCGTACGGGCGGCCATGCTGGATGTGCTCCATTCTGATTTCATCCGTACTGCTCGGACCATCGGCGTACCCTTTCGGGCGATCGTCGTCAGGGACGGGCTGCGGAACGCCATGATACCAATTCTGACCACTAGTGGCATCGCCTTCGGGTACTTGATGGCCGGGAATGTCCTGGTGGAGCGTATCTTCGCCTGGCCGGGCATCGGACAGTACGCCTGGACGGCCCTGACCACCAAGGACTTCGAGGCTCTGAGAGGCTTCATACTAGTGGTGGCGATCATCTACGTTCTCATAAACCTGGTCATAGATGTGCTCTACAGCGTCATAGATCCCCGCATCAGGCTGGGCTAGGCAGCTTCGGAGCGGCGGAGAGGTGTGATGCTCAACATGGTCCATTGGCGAGTGGTCACAGGCAGGGAGTCGGCAAATTGAGCGCACAGACATCTGCGATGCGCTCACCTCCGGCCTCGGTCCCCGCCGCAGGAACGGTGCGCCGCATCTCCAAGTTGCTCCAGCAGAATCGAATGCTGCTTGTCGGTTTGCTGATCCTGGTCATCGCCATCATCGCCGCACTGGTGGGCCCCTATTCCATACCCTACGGCCCTTTGGAGACGAACCCGAGCGTCAAGCTGGAGCCTCCGAGTCTGGAGCACCCCATGGGCACCGACAACTTCGGGCGAGACATCCTGGTAAGGGTGCTGCACGGCATACGTCTCGACCTCCGAATCGCTTCCATGGTGGCGCTCACAGCTCTCCTTGTGGGCACACTCGTGGGAACATTCTCTGGCTACCATGGAGGCATCATCGACGATGTAGTGATGCGCATCACCGACGTGATGCAGGCTTTTCCGTCGTTCGTGCTGGCTATGGCCATCACTGCCATGCTGGGTAACACCATTCCCAACGTGGTCATCGCCATCGCCATTTCTTACATCCCCTACTTCATCCGCTTGACGCGCGGGGAGGTGCTAACTGCCAGGGAGTTGGGATACGCGGAGGCCGCGCGCTGCGTGGGTAATCCTGAGTGGAGAATCATGTATCTTCATATCCTCCCAAACTGCCTCACTCCCGCGTTGGTGCAGGCCACGCTCTGTTTGGGCTGGGCTATCCTGGATGCGTCGGGACTGGCGTTCCTGGGCCTGGGCGTGCGTCCCCCCATCCCTGAAGGTGGAGTGCTCGTCGGCGAAGGCGCCCAGTATATCATCTCGGGCGAATGGTGGATTTCGGTGTTCCCCGGGGCCGTCATCGTGCTGTTGGCCTTCGGGTTCAATCTCATAGGCGATAGCCTGCGAGACATCACCGCGCAAGAGGAACGTTGAGCGTGACGGAAAGGGACGAACTCCTACACATACAAGATCTCACGGTTACCTTTCCAGGAGGCAACGGCCGTGTGCTGATTCTGGACAAGGTCACCTTCGACGTGTTTGGCCAGGAGATCGTTGGCCTGGTGGGTGAGAGTGGTTCGGGAAAGACGATGACGTCTCTCGCGGTGATGGGTTTTCTGCCTCCGGCCGGGAGGGTGGAGGGCGGCGAGATCATCTTCAAGGGCAGCGATCTGCTGGACGGCACAGAAAAGCAGATGGGCGAGATACGGGGGCGCCAGATCGCGATGATTTTCCAGAGCACGCGCAGCGCCTTGAACCCTCTGATGCGAGTGGGCGACCAGGTGGCCCGCGTTTACGGAATCCAGCGTGGGCTTGGCCCTGGCCAAGCCAAGGCGGAGGCGGTGAAAGCGCTGAGCCGGATGGGCATCCCGGACCCCGAGCGGAGAGCGAAAGCTTACCCCCACCAGTTGAGCAGGGGCATGTGCCAGCGCGTGTTGATCGCCATGATGGTGGCCTGCGAACCCGACCTGCTGATCGCTGACGAGCCGACCACGGGGTTGGACGTCACCATACAGGCCCAGATCTTCGAGCTAATCCAGGAGGTCCAGCAAGCCACCGATGCATCGATCTTGCTCATCACTCATGACCTGGGGGTCGTCGCGGAGACGTGTGAGCGGGTGGTGGTCATATACGCCGGCCAGGTGATGGAGACCGCCGGGGTGGATTCCCTGTTCGCCAATCCCGTGCACCCCTATACAAGGAGACTGCTTCACTCGGTGCTCCGAGTGGACAAGAAAGCGGACATGGTTGAGGTAGACGCTGGTTTCAGCGAAGAGGTGACCTATGCCATAAGGGGGTGTCGGTTCGCATCTCGCTGTCCCCGAGTATTGCCGCGATGTTGGGAGGAACACCCGGTGCGAGTTGAAGTCGAACTCGATCACTGGGTCAGATGTCACAACTTCGAATAGTGCCCATGGACACCACGGCGCAGGAACCCCTGCTGCGAATTGAAGAACTGGTCAAGACCTTCCATGACGGGCCCCTGACGGTCCACGCCGTGAATGGGGTATCCTTCGAGGTCTTCCCTGGTGAGGCCGTGGGACTCGTGGGCGAGAGCGGTTGTGGAAAGACCACCGCCGCACGCGCCATCTTACGACTCACGGATCCCACCAGCGGCCACGTGTACTTCGATGGCATCGACTTGACGACACTGTCCGGTTCACAACTGCGTGCTCAACGCCGGCATCTCCAGATGGTATTCCAGGATCCGGATACCTCCCTCAATCCCCGCTTCAGCGTGCGACGCACCCTTGCCGAGCCTGTCCAGCTTCACAAGCTGGTGGACAAGGAGAATCTCCAGGAGCGGTTGTTGGAGGCGATGTCACGGGTTAACCTTGACCCGGTGTTTCTGGGGCGCTACCCCCATCAGTTGAGCGAAGGGCAGAGGCAGCGCGTGGGCGTCGCGAGGGCGATCATCACCGAACCCAAATTCGTGGCCCTGGACGAGCCCACTTCATCGCTGGACATGTCGGTGCGCATCCACATGATCGCTTTGCTCCAAAGGCTCCAGGAAGAGCTGGGGATGACCTATATCTTCATCTCCCATGACCTGAGCGCCGTCCGTGCCCTGTGCAACCGGGTGATGGTCATGTATCTGGGAACTATCGTGGAGTCCGGGCCAACGGATGAGATCTTTGACACACCTCTTCACGAATACACCAAGGCCCTGCTCTCCGCCATTCCCATACCCGACCCCCGGGTCACGCGCAGACGCATACTGCTGAAGGGCGAGCCGCCGAGCCTGTTCCAGTTGCCCCCCGGATGCGTGTTTCACGAGCGCTGTCCTACGGCAAGACCCGAGTGCAGGCAGACCAGGCCGCGGCTGCGCGATGTCGGTAGTGGGCATCTCGTCGCCTGTGACAGGTATTAGGAGCGATGCATCGTGTCCAGAATCGTGATTGCCTCTGACAGCGACGTCAGTGGTCTCGATCCCCACAATTTCAAGTCCGATGCTAGCTACGCGGCGGTCGAGAATCTGTACGACGGGCTTCTCGATCTCGAGGTGGAAGCTCTGCCTGACGGCACATTCAAGGCAAGCCCCCAGAACCTGAGTGGAGAGATAGTCGAGAGCTGGCAACTCTCCGAAGATGAAACGGTTGTGACTTTGCACATCCGCCCCGGTATTGGCTTCAGCGATGGCACACCTTGCGGGGCTTCGTCCATCAAGTTCACCTTGGAGCGGGCGGTCATTGGGCCAGGATATCTGTTCCCAATGATGGAGATGCTTACCGTAACCACAACGGAGCAGCTCAGGGTGGTCGACGACTACGCGCTAGAGTTGCATCTCCTTCATCCCAATCCCTTGCTTTGGGACTTGCTTCCACTCAACTCGTTTTCCGTAATGGACCAAGCCAACACTGAAGCCCAAGCTACCCCCGATGATCCGTGGGCCTCAGAGTGGTATTCCGAGCATGCACTGGGGACTGGCCCCTACGTGCTAGGAAGCGTCATGCCGGGTCAGGAATACGTCTTCGAGCCCAATCCACTCCATTGGCGCACCGATTGGGTTCGCAACGACGGCGTGGCAATGAGGGTGATCCCATCGGCCGTCGAGCGAATGGCGGCCCTCCAGCGAGGTGATGTTGACGTGGCCTACGGGCTAGAGGCCAAGCATCTCGTTCATTGCCAGGAGAATCCCAAGCTGCGAATCCTCTCTTTCCCCAGTACCATCTGCACGGTCATGAGTCTGAACCATGACGTCGATCCCTTCGACGACGTGAGGGTGCGGCAGGCCCTGTGCTACGCCATTCCTTATGAGGAGCTGCGAACAAAAGTAATGGGTGCTTACTGCCAGCCCCTCCTGAGTCCGATCCCTGCTGGCATGCCAACGCACGATGGGAGCTTGTGGAAGTACACCACGGACCTTGATCGGGCGCGGACGCTGCTGAGTGAGGCGGGGCATCCCGATGGCTTCCACAGCCAATTGATCGCCAGGGAGATGCGGGCGGATGAGCTCCATGCAGCTCGAATCATACGGCGTGCCCTCCAACCCCTCGGCGTCATGTTGGAAGTGGTCGCCGTGAGTGACCTGGAATACCACTCACAACTGAAGCAGTTCCCCTTGGCCATGTTCGAGACCTTCTCCTGGGTCAACGATCCCATGTATCACCTAGTGGCGAACTTGAAGGGAGGCTCGGGCAAGAATCTGGCAAACTACGACAATCACCACGTCAATGATCTAATAGAGCGAGGGCTGTATGAACCCGATGAGAAACGCCGCGAGGCGATGTCGGTGGAGGCGCAGCGGATCATCATAGAGGAAGCACCGTGGGCTCTGCTCTATCAACCTAATCACACGGTGGTTACTTCGTCGGAGATCACGGGCTACGCCCTCTACCCAGACCTGATCCCGCGGTACCGCTATCTCACAAAGAGCCCACTTCGTGGGTCTATTGCCTACCCTGGAGAGGAGTAGATCGTGACCGTGAAGCAGAGTGCTGAGGAGAGCGGTAGCGGGCGGTTGGATGAAAAGGTCGCTCTGGTAACCGGAGCTTCCCGTAACCTGGGCCCGGTGATCGTCAGAGAATTGGCGTCTGCCGGTGCCGCCATAGCCATCAATTGTCTTCCATCAGACGAGGAAGAAGGCAAGAAGGTTGCTGTCGAGCTCAAAGCAGCAGGATGTGAGGCGCAGGTCTTTCCCGCCGATGTCTCTCAGAGCCTCGAGGTGCGGGACATGGGAGAGGCCATCATCGGCCACTTCGGTCACATAGACATCGTGGTGCATTGCGCCGGGCCGTGGTGCGATACCCCTTTCGTGGAGCTGCCCGAAGAGGATTGGGACCGTATCTTGGACACCAATCTAAAGGGCGCCTATCTGACCAGCCAGATCGCCGTTCCCAGCATGAAGAAACGAGGCTGGGGACGCGTGGTAGTCATCTCGGCTGGCTCAGCCTTCATCAGGACGCACTCGATCTACGGCTTGGCCAAGGCTGCAATGATCCACTTCGTGGAATCTCTGGCGGTGCAGGTAGCCCCTGAGGTGACCGTCAATGTCATCGCCCCCGGGCAGATCGCCGAGACTACGGAGATCTTCGATATCGATCCCAGTTTTGTGGAGAGGGCTATCAACTACACCCCCCTCCGCCGGCTGGTCACGCGCAAGGAGGTCGCGCTGATGGTGGAGTTAATTTGCACCTCCCCTGCGATGAGTTCCGTCACGGGACATACCTTCGTGATGGACGGAGGTTGGTCCCTGCATAAGTTCTAGCGACAGATCAAGTCCAACTCGGTGTCAGGCGCCCGGGGAGCATCCGGCGACACGACTGGCGCCCAGCCACAAAGGAGAGCGCATATCATGAAGCCGCTGGACATAGAGACAGCATTAGACTGCATGCCCATGCCCGTTACTCTGATCGGTTCTTCCTGGGAGGGCAAGGACAACGTCATGACGGCGTCTTGGGTGGCCCCATCCTCTAGTAAGCCCCCTCTAGTCTCCATCTTCATCAACAACACACATCTGACGCGGGAATACATCTCCCATTCGCGGGAGTTTGTGGTGAACGCGTTGGCTAGCGACCAGGTGGCGGTCTCCGAGACATGTGGCACAGTCTCGGGCCGGGAGGTTGACAAATACGCCCAGGCTGGCTTGAAGACGCAGCCAGCTCACCAGATCAGTGTGCCACTGGTAGAGGGTTGCCTGGCCAATCTGGAATGCAGGGTGGTTGCAGACTACGAGGTAGGTGATCACACCCTTTTCGTGGGGGAGATAGTGGCGGCGCATAAGGGCGATAGATGGGAGCCCTTGGCGCGCTTCGACAGCAAGTACGCTGACATCCTTTTCAAGCCTCAGGCCTAAGAGCAGACGGATCATGATTCCAAGCCAAGTCTACGCCAGTTGGCGCCCGAGGTGGTACAGAGCGAGGGAGTGCCTATGCGGCCCCTGAACACTCTGGTGAAGAACATGCGACGCTCGGGTATTCGAGAGATCATGGATCTCTCTCAGGGGATGCCCGAAGTCGTCCACCTTGAGGTGGGGGAGCCAGGCTTTGCCACACCCGACCACATCGTTCTGGCCGCGCGGGAAGCGATGGAGCAGGGGTTTACAAAGTATACACCCAACGCGGGGTTGTTGTCTCTGCGAGAGCAGATAGTATCCAAATTGCAGACAGTCAACGGACTTAACGTAGGCGTGAAGAACGTAGTGGTAACCACAGGTGCCGTGGGTGGCTTGGCGACCGCCCTGATGGCTATTGTGGAGCCAGGGCAAGAGGTGCTCATCCCTGATCCCGCCTGGCCCAACTTCGAGATGATGGCTACGTGCTCGCAGGCCGTGCCCAGATTGTACCCTTTGTCCCCGCAGCACGGTTTCTGGCCTAGGATCGAGGTGCTGGAGGACTATGTTGGCGCAAGATCCAAGGCCATGATCATCAACAGTCCCTGCAATCCAACGGGCGCGGTCTTTCCGGCTGAGCTAGTTCAAGACCTGGTGGACTTCGCCGCCCGCCATGATCTGTATCTCATCGCTGACGAAGTGTACGAGCAACTGGTCTACGAGGCCGAGCACGTGAGCCCCGGCAGGTTCGATCCCGACGGCCGGGTGGTGGGGGTTCACAGCTTCTCCAAGACGTACGCCATGACTGGCTGGCGAGTGGGCTACGCGGTGGCATCTGAGGCGGTTGCCGGCCTGATAGCCAAGCTTCAGGAACCTTTCTTTTCGTGCGCCTCGTCCGTCTCTCAGAAGGCGGCCGAGGCCGCCCTGGCGGGTCCTCAGGACTGCGTGGCCGAAATGCGAAACGCGTACCGGAAGCACCGAGACCTGACCGTGGACCTGCTGGAGGCCGCTGGTCTGGCGTTTGTCAAGCCGCTGGGCACGTTCTACACCATGGTTGATATCACGCGTTTTGGATTGGACTCCTATACCTTTGCCAGAAGGCTGCTACAGAAGGCAGGAGTTGCTGTGGCGCCGGGACGCACGTTCGGCCCCAGCGCCGATGGGTATGTGAGGATTTCCCTCGCTCCCACGGCAGGGGAGATCCGGGAGGGCCTCAGCAGGCTGGCCGCATTCGTCGGCAACCTCTAGGTCTCTTATGCGCGTGAAGGCCATCGCATGGGGCGTAGGGTTCCCGGTTCAGCCTTGTGGAGGCTGAGTCGGGGCTGCCGCCAACTGGCAGTTTCCTCGGGCCTCTCACTAGTTACGGCCAACACATCAGCTATGCTGGGGACGTAGCGTGAACGAGATAGGGCATTACGAAATCACTCACGATGATCTCAGCCGGTTTGCAGGTCGAGGGCCAGCCTTTGTCACCTTCGGTGAGGTGATGGTTCGCGATACCCCCGCGGACATGGAACGTCCAGAGCGGACTCGCCTGGTCCATCTGTCGATGGCAGGCAGTGAGTACACGCTGGCCATGGCTCTCAGCCGCCTGGGTATTCCCTCGGCCTTCATCACTCGGGTGCCCGACAACGCCTATGGCCGCGCCGTCAGAAACATCGCGCGGGAGCAGGGGGTGAACGTCGAGCACATTGTCTGGGCGCCAAGGACAGAGCCTATTGGGCGCTTCATCTACGAGATCGGCCGTACCCCAAGGCGGAACACAGGGATATATCAGCGCATGTTCTCAGCGGCCTCCAGGCTGGATGCAGGGATGGTCGATTGGAGGGCCGCTCTGAGAGATACCAGACTATTCCACAGTTCTGGGATCACGTTCGGGCTGGCGACACACAGCAAATACGAGCGCAATTACTGCTACGAGGCGTTCAAGGAGGCCATCGCCAACAAGCCCGACGACTGCCTCATAGGCATGGATTTCAACTATCGAAGCACGCTGTGGTCCGCTGACCAGGCCCGCGAACTCTTGACCCCGATCGTGGCCGAGCACGTCGACGTGTTGATCACCACCATCGAAGACATGGCCAAGCTGTACGATGTCGACTGTGGCCGGTACTCTGCGAAGCAGGTCGTTGACGGCGACTTGGGGCCGATTGAGGACGACGACATCAGGGAGTTCGCCAACCGCGTCCGCGAGCGTCTTCAGGTAGAGATCGTCGCCATAACCATTCGCTATCCCGACTCATTTGAGCAGCACCGATGGGAGTCGGCGGCTATGGATGCTGAAGGCACTCTGTTCCGCTCGCCGGCCGCTAGGCCGATTGCGCTCTGGGATCGCTTAGGCGGGGGGGACACGTGGAACGCCGGCTTCTACTATGGTCTTCTCACGGAGGGTATGGGGAGCAAGGGGATCGCCAAAGGGGTTCTGGTTGGGGATGCGGCCACTCGCTTGAAGCAAACCCTGATGTTTGACCTGCCCATCGTGGACAAGGCCGAGGTTGAGACTCTGATGAAAGCGGAGGTGTTCGGTGGAGGAAAAAGAACCTCTCGATAGTCGACCGAATCGTTCCAGTTCAGCTGACAGTCCCACGTAATCAAGGAGCAGAACAATGACAAAGATAGAAGTCCTCAACACGATTCGCGAGACCGGGGTCATCGCCATCATGCGGGCGCAGTCCTCCGATCAGTTGATTGCTGCTGCCGACGCCATCAAGAAAGGTGGTGTTACGGTTATCGAGGTGACCATGACCACGCCCGGCGCGTTGGGTGTAATCGCCACAGCCAAGGAGAGATACGGCTCAGATGTCGCATTTGGAGCCGGGAGCGTCTTGGACCCAGAAACCGGGCGAGCGGCAATCCTGGCCGGGGCCGACTTTGTAGTTTCCCCCATCCTCAACCTGGGATTGATTGAGCTCTGCAACCGGTATGGCGTCGCGACCATGCCTGGATGTTACTCCCCCACCGAGGTACTTACGGGCTGGGAAGCCGGGGCGGATCTGATAAAGTTGTTCCCTGCCAGCTTTGGCGGCCCTGATCTGGTCAAGGCCATTCTTGCCCCCTTGCCACAAGTCCAGATCGTCCCCGTGGGGGGAGTCAATCTAGACACCGCTGCTGATTTCATCATAAAAGGAGCAGTTGCTCTCGGTGTGGGGAGCAGCCTGGTCAGTCAGAAGCTGCTAGATTCGGGCGATCTGGATGAACTGACGCGTCGGGCGACTGCATACGTCGAGGAGGTAAGAAAGGGCAGGGGGCTACCCTGAACGTTGACCTAATGTCCCGGGTTCGACCAGGCCCCTCGACTAACCGAGGACGGCATGTGTGTGGTACACCGCGTAAGAGCGTAGTAGAGGTCTGACGTGGCTGATCGCGTGGTGACTTTTGGCGAGATGATGCTGCGGCTGAAGCCCCCCGGGTTCGAACGCCTCTTGCAGTCCCCTCTACTGGAGGCAACTTTCGGCGGCGGTGAAGCCAACGTCGCAGTATCCTTGGCGCACTTGGGCATGGATGTGGCGTACGTGACGATCCTTCCGGAGAACCCGATTGCGGATGCATGTATCGGGGATCTTCGGCGAGCTGGGGTGGACACCTCGTTTATCGTTCGGGAAGGCGACCGCATGGGAATCTACTATCTGGAGGCAGGAGCCAACCAGAGACCTTCCAAGGTCATCTATGACCGGGTGGGTTCGGCGATCGCCACAGCCAGGCCAGGCAGCTTGGACTGGGAACTCATCTTCGAGGGGGCGTCCTGGTTTCACATTGCCGGCATCACTCCAGCCATCAGTCAGAGCGCGGCTGACCTCTCGCTGCAAGCGGTGCGGAAGGCCAAGGAGAGGGGACTGACAGTCTCGTGTGACTACAACTACCGTGGCAAGCTGTGGAAGTATGGAAAGTCATCGACGGAAGTCTTGCCAGAGATCGTGCGCTTGGTCGACATCGGAATCGCCAACGAGGAAGACTGCCAGAGATCTCTGGGAATCGCTCTTGAGTCTGCTGCCGATTGGGAGAGCGACGTGGAGGACGGGAGCCTGGATGTCGAGAGATACCGGGCTCTTTGCGAGAAGGTGCTCCAGGCGTTCCCGAATCTGACAAAACAGGCCATCACCTTGCGGGAGAGCCATAGTGCCAGCCACAATAGCTGGTCGGGGTGTCTTCATAACCGCGAGGAGTTCATGGTCAGCCGCGGATATGAGATCACCCACATCGTAGATCGGGTGGGGGCTGGGGACGCGTTCGCGGCCGGCCTGATCTATGGACTCTCGCAGGGCATGAGCGACGCAAGAGCACTCGATTTCGCCGCGGCCGCGTCGTGTCTTAAGCACTCCATCGCAGGAGACTACAATCGCGTTAGCGTAGTTGAGGTGGAAAGGCTGCTGCGGGGGGAGAGTTCAGGACGCGTACAAAGGCAGCCGGCGTTCGCCCCGCGCAGGCCGGCGCAACTCACGAACCTGGCAGCCACTTCGAAGGGCCAGTGCTACGGCTAGCCAACGATCTCCTTTTCCGGCGGCTCGGGGTACGTCTTCTTGCTGTGCGCCAGCTTCAGGTCCACCAGGGCCTCCGCCACCTTCAGAGCGGTGCCGGCTGGGTCGATGACGGGGACCTCATACCCTGCCTTCGATAGGCCGACCTTAACCTGCTTGGCTAGACCGGCCAAGCCGGTACAACCCAACACGATGACGTGAGCGCCATCCTCTCTGACGGCCGCCACGGCCCTCTCCACCATACGCTCGACGAACTGTTCGCGCCCCTTTTCGAGATCCAGGACCGGCAGGTCCACCGATCTGGCGGAGGCCAGCTTCCAGCCAACTCCATACTTCTGAGCGTGGAGCTCCAATTCCGGGATCAGGCGCTCCAGGACCGTCACCACTGAGAACTTGTGGCCGAGCATGGATGCCAGGTGCATGGATGCTTCGCAGGGTCCGATCACAGGGATGGAGACCACTTCGCGGGCGGCATCTAGGCCGGGATCGCCGAAGCAGTTGATGATCACGGCATCCATGCGGTCTCTCTCCGCCTCGCGCACCTTGGCCACCACGCCCGGCACCGCTATCGCCTCGTCGTAGAACGACTCCACTGAAGCCGGACCAGCATCCAGGAAGACGTTGCTGATCTCTGTCTCAGGCCTCGCGACGCGCTCAAACTCCTCGATGATCATGGGACCAAAGCTCTCCGTGATGATCGGTGTCACCGCTCTGATCTTCATTCTCTTCCTCCCCCAGTTCGGCGCAGGGATGACCCCGGCGGGGAGCTACGATCCGTATCTGTCTTCCACCGGCACCCAGTCTGTGTCGTAGCCGAAGTATCGCGGACCCACCAACTCCAGCCCCTCTGGTGTCCGCCATCTTTCGTTGCAGGGTATGCCCAACACCGTGACTCGATAGCCATAGCGCAGAGTCTCAGTAGTGATCGGCTCGCCAGTTTCCGTGTCCAGGACCGTGATCAGGTCCGGCACCGAGACCAGGATCTCACCATCCACCTTGGCCACCAGGTTCTCATTCTGGAAGTGCAGTTCGAGGGTCTGCGAGGCGTAGTCATCGACGCCTTCCATAACCGCCTCGCCCCTGGCGAAGCCCTTCTCCGTACGACGTCTCACGTCCACGATCTTGCCTTTGAAGACCTCGAAGCCCCCCACGGCCTCTCTCACCGTCTCGACGATATTGGCCTTGGCTCTGCGAGCCTCCCTGATCGTGCGGCCGATACTCTCCACGAGAGTCATGGTATCAGGTACGGCCCACTCCTTTAGCTCCTTTCCCGTGGTTGCGTAACAAGCGATCATGGCCGCGCAGCCCATGTCTACGGTGATGCTTCTAGAGAAAGTCTCTGTCCAACGGTTATTGATCGTGTTCAGGATGGCACTGTTGCCTTTCTCGTCCCCAATGGCGAAGGGAGTAGACGAGATCCCATACAGAGTAGCCGTCACCATCTGTAGTTCGGGGAAGGCCCGTCCCATTCCATCGCAGTCCACCATGGGAATCCGCAGCCGCGCAGCCACGGTGAGGGGCGTGACGGAGTTCAACCCGCCCGCTTCAGCAGACATCGTGGCCGTGATCTCCCTGCCAAGATAGCTCTCCAGAGCGTGGAAGGCCTTGATGATCTCGTCACCCTTGGGAAGCTTTTCCAGCATGACCGTGGGCGCACCCATCATCGCGGTGGGCACGATCAGCGCGTCGTCGTCCACCTCATCCAGGGAGAGCAAAGTCACCGGACCGAACTCGCGTATGGCCGATATGCCCATTAGTTTGCCGATGTAGGGATCACCGCCGCCGCCAGTGCCCAGGACGGCTGCTCCCAGGGCGATATCCTCGACATTCTCAGTGTGTAGCAGTCTCATCTCAAGTCGTCCTTTCTGTCAACCGCCTCCTCAGAGGGCCAGGTCCCCGACTGCCTTGACACGGATCTTCACCGCGTTGCTGGGAAGGTAGGCCAGCGGGACTTCCTCCACATCAACGATCACTATCGTCTCCTCCCTGGCACCGGCAGCTACGGCCTTGTCTGTGGCCTCCTGCCTGGCCTGCGCGAGGGCCTCGTCCCGGCCCAGCTCGGCCAGGGCGAAGACCCGGTCGGTTTCACCACCGACCTGAGCGATGGCGGCGCCAATGGCATTGGCCACCGGGAAGTGCTCAGGCTTGATCATCTCCGAGGTGCCTTTGACCTGCCTGGAGACCAGGATGGTACCGCCGCCGACCAGTATCAGCGGTACCGGCTCGGCACTGGTCTTCATCTTGTCCACGGCTACCTCCACCATAGACTGCATCTCATCCAGAGCCTGGTCCACGAATGAGGCATCTAGATGCCTCACCGCACCGCGGTCGCCGATGTCCGCCAGCCCACCGGCCACGGCCAGGTCTGTGGTCGTCAGGACAGAACCGCCGAACACCAAGCCCTTGCTCGTCAATTCGTAGCCGACGCTCTGCGGCCCGATCTTGAGAGGATCCTCTGAGACCAGGCTGCCTCCGCCGAGTCCAAAGGAGTATACGTCTGGCATTCTGAAGTTGGTGCGAACGCCGCTGACCTCGACCGCGACAGACGCCTCACGAGGGAAGCCGCGCAGCAGCATCCCGACGTCCGAGGTCGTGCCCCCCAGATCCACCACCATGGCATCTTGGGCCCCAGACAGGAAGGCCGCTCCCCTCATGCTGTTGGTGGGGCCGGAAGCGAAGGTCAACACCGGGTACTTCTCGGCATAGTCCGCACCCATCAAGGTGCCATCGTTCTGGCTGAGATAGAAGGGTGCTTCTATCTCCATCTCCTTGAGGGCCTTCCTGAGGGACTGCACGATGTTCTTGGCCAGATCACCGAGGCAGGCGTTGAGGATCGCCGCGTTCTCACGCTCCAGCAGCCCCATCCGCCCTATCTCGTGGGACAGGCTGATGGATAGGTCCGGAATCTCGCCCTGGAGTATCTCCGCGGCCCGCTCCTCGAACGAACCGTTCACGGGAGAGAAGACCGCCGAGATGGCGACCGCCCGAATGCCCTTCGATTTGATGTCCTTGGCCACGTTGCGAACTTCTTTTACATCCAACGGCGAGATCTCTCTACCGTCGAACTCATGTCCGCCGTGGACCAGGTACGTGTGGTTGCCTATGGTCTCCCGCAAGTCAGCGGGCCAATCTACCATCGGTGGCAGGCACTCGGTGGCAGGAAGACCAAGCCTCACCGCGGCGGTCTCCATCAGTCTCTTTCTTTCCACCACGGCATTCGTAAAGTGGGTGGTGCCGATCATCACTGCCTTGACCTGCCCCGCCGGCACCTCTGTCTCCTGCAACACGGTCCTGATGGCCATAGTGATACCGGTGGTGACGTCCGGCGTGGTAGGTGTCTTGTGCCAGCCAACGACTTTGTCCCCGTCCATCAATACTGCATCGGTGTTGGTGCCCCCTACGTCAACCCCAATCCTCATGCCCCTGTCTCCTCCGTGTAACGTTGTGTAGCCGGCCCGGAGTTGAGAGCCAGCCTCCTAAGAGCCGGCCCTATCCTTCATCTCCTTTGCCATGACGCGCGTCGCGTCCTCCAGAAGCTGGAAGTATGTGTCCTCGTCAGTCATCAATAAGAACTTCTTCTCGTCCACCTCTTCCTTCAACCGGCGCAGGAACTCGTCGCCCTCCAGTTGACCGGAGTCAAGCGCGAATCCGATGAGCCTGCTGGCACCATCAATCAGCCGAAACGTGCCGTAGAGGTGGGGTTCATTGACCAGCAGATGCGCACTGGAGAAAAGAAAAGCGAGGATTTCGTAGAGACCTTCTTCGGACACCACCATGCGTTCAGTCATGACTCCCACTCCTTGCCGTATTCGTCAATGAAAGCCAGCTCCCTCAACTCGAGCCTTGGAGGTGGTATGGGATCCTCCGCTGGATAGCCCAGCGTGAGAACGAGCATAGGCTCAACGTTCTCCGGTAGACCCAGAATCTCACTGATGGCAGACTTGGCATACGACAAGGCGACGCAGGTGCCAATACCTATCTCATAGGCTGCCAGCATGATATTCTGTGCCGCTATCGAACAGTCAGCCAGGTACAACGCCTCTTTCCAAGGGTTGGCATCCGGCTCCTTGTCGGCACAGATCACGATGAAGGCGGCAGGCATAGCGAATATGCCGGGGGCGAACTTCCTGATCAGTTCCTTCTGCGATGGCGAGGTGACGACCACGAACCGCCATCTCTGCAAGTTGCCGCCCGACGGAGCCCACCTGCCCGCTTCCAGAAGCCTCTCCAACTCGTCCTTGCCCACCGGCTTGTCGGTGAATTGTCTGATGCTTCTTCTGCCCTTGAGGGCGTCGATTACGTCCATTGAGTACAACCTCCCCGCCACGATAGACTGAGTTCCCCAAGGGACTCAGTCATATAGGTGACAAGCCACGAAGTGCCCCTCCCCCTGTTCCTTCAGGGCTGGCTCATCCTTGGTGCATCGGACGTCCTCTCGCACGGGACAGCGAGGGGCGAAACGGCACGCTCCCTCCTCACCTCCCAAGGTCGAGATCTCCCCCTCCAAGATGATCTCCTCCGCCTCGAACTCAGGATCAGCAACCGGCATCGCGGAGAGCAATGCCTGGGTGTAGGGATGCATGGGTTCCGTGAATATCTCCTCGACCGAGCCCAACTCCAGGATCCTGCCCTGATACATCAATGCCACCCGGTCGCAGATGTACCGTATCACAGCCAGGTCGTGGGAGATGAACAGGTAGGTGAGGTTCAGCCTCTGCTGTAGCTCCAGCAGCAGGTCCAGCACCTGGGCCTGGACCGAGACGTCCAACGCCGAAGTGGGCTCATCCAAGACGAGCATCTTCGGTTCGAGCGCCAAGGCCCGCGCAATACCGATTCTCTGTCTCTGTCCCCCACTGAACTCATGGGGGTACCGGTACAGGTGGTCTTCCATCAAGCCCACCACGTCTATCAGTTCGCGGACCTTCTCATCCAGAGCACGGCCCTTGGCCCACTTGTGGACCACCAATGGTTCCCCAACGATCCTCTTCACGGTCATTCTCGGGTTCAGCGAAGAGTACGGGTCCTGGAAGATCATCTGCATCTCGGAACGATGCTCCCGCATCTGGGACTCCGATAGCTGACAGAGATCCTCGCCTTCGAAGAGAATCTCTCCCTCCGTGGGCTCGATCAACCGTAGTATCGTCTTGCCCACCGTCGTCTTGCCGGACCCCGACTCGCCCACGAGACCAAACGACTCGCCCTGCAAGATGGCCAAGTCCACCCCATCCACCGCCTTCACGTATCCCACCACGCGGCTGAAAAGGCCACCCTGCACCGGGAAATACTTCTTCAATCCTCGGACTTCCAACAACACCTCAGCCATCAGAACTCCCGTCTAGCCATAGAGGAAGCAACTGACTTCGTGACCATCGCCGATCTGGACCGGCGGTGGCGGCGGTTCCTCGGCGCAGCGTGGCATTGCATGCTCACAACGGGGATGGAACCTGCATCCCGGTGGCGGGTCCAGCAGATTGGGCACGGACCCTGGTATCCCCTGGATCTCGCCCTTCTTCGTCCCATACGTCGGGATGGCCCTCATCAGCCCCACCGTGTAGGGGTGCTTGGGGCCCTTGAAGATGTCCAGGGCGCTTCCATACTCCACCACCACCCCGGCGTACATCACCGCGACCTTCTGACACATCTTGGCCACCACACCGAGGTTATGGGTGATGAGGAGTACCGAGAGGTCCAACTCCTGCACCAACTCCTCGATCAGACGCAGGATCTGGGCCTGGATGGAGACATCGAGGGCGGTAGTGGGCTCGTCTGCGATGAGCAGCGTTGGGGTTCCAGACAAAGCCGTGGCGATCAGCACCCGTTGTCTCATGCCACCGCTGAACTGGTGAGGGTAGTCGTTGATTCTCCTGGGAGCATCGGCGATGCCCACCCTGCTGAGCATCTCCAACGCCCTGTCTCTGGCCCCGCGCCGGAGCACTCGGACGCCCGGGACCAGGTTCCCCAGACCTCCCAGCATACTCAATCGCGAAGCCTTCGACGTGTCTTGTCTGGAGCCTATGATGTCTATCATCTGGTCGCCGATGGAGAACACCGGGTTCAGGCTTGTGGTGGGGTCCTGGAAGATCATAGCCAGCTTCTGAGCCCTGAGGAGACGCATCTCTTCAGCGCTCTTCTTCAGGACATCCTCTCCTTCGAATAGGACCTCACCACCGGTGATCTCGCCGGGAGGACAGGGCACGAGGCGTGCAATGCTAAGGGCGGTCATCGTCTTGCCACAGCCGGTCTCCCCGACCAGGCCCAGGATGTCCCCGCGCCACATCTTGAGGTTGACGCCGTTGAGGACCTTGGATACACCGTCGAAGGTGCGGAAGTTGAGGCGGAGGTCCTTGATCTCTACCAGCAAGTCGCTAGTCATGATCGTCTGAGTCCCCAGCACTATCTGCGTGCTCTAGGGTCGAGGAGGTCTCTTATTCCATCGCCCAGCATGTTGAATCCGAACACAGTCAAGAACATGGCCACTCCAGGGAAGGTCGAATACCACCAGCCATAGGGAAGGAACTCTCGACCCTTGGAGATCATGGCTCCCCACTCAGGAATCGGCGGCTGGGCTCCCACTCCGATGAAGCCCAGCGCTGCCAGGTTCAAGACTGCAAGGCCGAAGTCCATGGAGGCCTTGACCATGATGGCGGAGAGGCAGTTGGGCAGGATGTGGCTGAAGATGATGCGCGGACGAGTCGCTCCCACGCACCGTGCTGCTTCAACGTAGTCTTCCTCGCGAATAGACAGAACCTGGGCCTGTACCAGACGGCAGTAACCAGGCCACCAGGTGATGGACAAGGCGGCCATGGCGTGAAGGATGCTTGGGCCCAGGGCAGCGGTTATGGCTAGAGCCAGGAATATCCCCGGCATAGTCAGGAAGATGTCCGTGACACGCATGATCACTTCGTTGATCGCGCCGCCGAAGTAGCCGGCGATGCCGCCCAGTATGATGCCAATGAGCCCCCCAACAAGCACGATCACCGTTCCCGCGATCAGGGTGGTCTGCGTGGCCCAGATGGTGCGCGTGAAGATGTCGCGTCCGTACTCGTCGGTGCCGAACACGTTCTCCCTGGTAGGACCGGTGAGACGTTTCTCCACGTGGGTTGTGAACCCTGCATCGCCCGGATAGGGAACCCAGTAGCGTCCCGTGAGGGCGACCAGCAGGAGGAAGACGATAATCGCTACACCTACGATGGACAATCGGCTCCGTCGAAACCGGTAGAACCCACGACTCGTCTCATCAATGAAGCCCTGATGCTCAGCTCGCCAACGAGCCCAGTGGCCCTTGGTCTCAACTGACACAGTCACAGCACGCACCTATTCCTGGGTAGAAGTTGCTAGCCATAGCGAATCCGCGGATCGATGACTCCGTACGAAAGATCTACCAACAGATTGATGATGGTAAACAGCAAGCCCACGCAAAGCGTGATGCCCATGATGGGCTGGAAATCCAGGGCCATGGCGGACTTGACGGCATACAAGCCTATGCCGGGCCAGTCGAACACAGTCTCTATCATCACCGAACCGCCCAATTGCCAGCCGATAAGGAATCCCAACATAGCCACTGTGGCGATGAGAGCATTCTTGAGCACGTACTTGAAGAGGATCACTCGCTCTGGAAGGCCGCTGGCCCTGGCCATGATCACGAAGTCTTTCTGCATCACCTCGAGGAGATCTGCTCTCAACAGCCTGGTGATCAGCGCAATGCCCAGCAGAGCCTGACAGAAGGCGGGAAGGGTTATGTACCTCAGGGCGATTCGAAACTTCTCCACATCGCCGGCCAGCAGGCTATCCACCAGCAGCATCCTGGTCACCGGGTCAGGGAAGGGTACGCGCGGGTCGAAGCGCCCACTGATGGGCAGAAGATGCCACTTCATGGTCAGGATCAACTGCAACACCATGCCCAGCCAGAAGACGGGCATGCTGATGGAGGAAAGCGCCACTACCCTGGAGAACTGGTCCGGCCACCTGTCCCGGAACACGGCTGCGGCCATGGCCATCGGCACGCCAATGGCGACTGCGAGAAGAGTCGACACCAGCACGAGCTCCAACGTAGCCGGGAAATAGCGCCGCAGGTCCAGGGCCACCGGGTGCCGGTTCATCATGGAGATACCAAGGTCACCTTTCAGAACGCCACTCATGTACTGGAAATACTGGAGATACAGGGGCTTGTCGAGACCGAACTCCTCCTCCAGCTTGTGGATCTGCTCAGCGGTGGCCTGAGGGCCAGCGGCCAGCCTCACAGGATCCCCCGGCACTACGTGGGAGATGGCGAAAGTGACGATAGACAGCCCGATGAGGACCGGGATGATTAGCAGCAGTCGCCGTATCAAGTAGTAGCGGAGTCCCACAGTCCACCTTCTCTCATCTGCGGATTCATGGGCAGCCCACCCGCCATGCCGTCACTACAGGGGATTACCGGAGCACCCAGGCCATCGTAGAAGCAGAGACTAGCTCGACGCGCTTGCCTCCTCCCTTACAAGCCGCGCATCGTATCTCGTCCGAGTGTGTAGCGACGCCCAAGGGGAATACGCCTCCTGAGGATACTGAAGCGCGAAGCCAGAGGTCCGCCAGCAGGAGAACTAGGTCCGCGCGCTAGCAGAACACCGTGAAGTGGCCAAACATCCTAGCATACTAGCCCCATCGCCCAAGTCGCCTCTCCGTCGCCGCGCCCACAACTCCGTATCTACAGTGAGGACTGGTGGTGAGGCACGACCCCATCGGCCGTGCCTCACCACCAAGGTGCGCGCTATTCTTCGATCCACAGGGGCCAGAAGTCGAGCGCGATGTACCCGGTGTATTCGTAGCCTTTGACCCGGTCCGAGAAGCCGAGCATATTGGGTATGGTGTAGACCATGATCGCCGGGATATCCGCCATGATCATCCCTTGCATGTCCTTCACCAGCTCCATCCTCTCTTCCGCGTCGGCCGTCCCCTCAGCCTCTTCCAGCACTGCATCGAAGTCCGCGTTCTTGTAGAAGCAGGAAGACTGGAAGGTGCCTCCTTCTGGCTTGTCCCAGAACTTGGAGTAGTACTGGTACCGGAACCACTGAGTGGCGATCGGACCGATATCATCAGCGATGGCGATCGTATCTGCTCCGGTGTCTGGGAATGTGGACATGGCAACCATGTCCGGCCACACCATCGGGACCAGATTCAGCGTGATGCCGAACTGAGCCAGTGGCTCGGCGAGCATCGTGCCCATGGCCTCCTCGAACGGCAACCCGGTCACGTACACGAAGTCTAGGTCCAATCCACCAGCCGCCCACTGCGTCTTGTCCAAATACTCCCGGGCTTTCTCCAGATCCTGACGGTAGAGTGGCTGGACGCTGGGGTCATGGCCTGGCACGCCGTCAGGTAGACAGCCAGTGAGTAGCGGACACAGTCCCGGGCCACCCTGCGTGGCGACAAAGCCTTCGTAGTCAAAGGCATGCGCCATGAACTTGCGGAAGTTGACGTCCGTGAACGGCTCCTTCTGGTTGTTCATCTTGACATACAAGCTCAAGAAGCCCGCGTTCACTTCGGTGTGGGTCCCTGGATTGTCGTCGATCAAGGACAAGTCATCCGCGGGGATTGTATCCACGACGTCAACCTCGCCGGCCAGCAAAGCCATTCGTCGCTCTGCGCTGTCGCGGATGATCCTCCAGATCACACCTGCAAGCCGACCTTCTTCCGGCCATCCGCGCCAGTAGTCGGGGTCCGCCTCGAGCTCATATACCGTTCCAGGCTCCCAGCGCTTGATTCTGAAGGGCCCTGAGCCGGCGGAGTTCTCCAGCAGCCACTGCTCTCCCTTATCGCCGTTGGACTCATGGGCCATCACCTCGTCGGGATTGGCAACGAAGACCGCTCCCGCGTATCCCAGTAGCCAGGGCAGGTCGGCGAAGGGTGTGGTAAGGACGATACGCAGGGTGTAGTCGTCCACGACTTCTATGCTGTCCTCGTTCATCACCGGCAGTATGTTGGCCGCCCGGGGCCTCTGGAATTCCAAGATGCCTTTGAGCGTCCATTCGACCGCGTGCGCCGTCAGCGGGGTACCGTCGTGGAACACAGCCCGGTCATCGAGATGGAAAACCCATTCCCTGACGTCATCAGACACGTCGTAGCTCTTGCAGACATTGGGCGTCAGCTTAGGCGGCCATCCTTCCTGCCACCACAGCGAGTCGTAGACGGCTCGCATCATGGCGTTGATGGAGTAGTCTCCCCTATCCCTGGGGTCCAGGGTGGGGATGTCTTGCCCGCCGGCATAGATTAGCACTTGTGGCTCAGCAGCCGGCTCGAGCGTGGCTGTCAGCTCGGGGGGCACTGGCGTTGCAGTGGCACCCGGTGCCGGGGGCACCATGGTCGGTGTTGGTTCCGGTTCCGGCGTAGACGGCGCACCACACCTGGTGACCAGGACAGCACCACCACCCGCCAACAACTGAAGGAACCGCCGTCGCGTCACCTCTCGACGCAGTGCCTTCACCGCATCACTATCTTCTAGCCTTCCCATCGTTCGTCTTTCCTCCTCTCAACATACTCAGTCGAGTATTCCTTGGCGGCGGATACCTGAGTGCTGGTCCCGTCTTTCCGAGACAAGATGAGAACCCCCGGGCCCTGCTACCCGCCTTGCACATCTTCGCTCGCCAATTCACACGATGTAGGCTTCCATGTCTGGCAGGCTATCACCCCCTCTCATCGCATGGTCACGTTCCTCTGCATTGACGAACCTAGCTTTGATAGATAGAGAAGCTTCAGCCAGGCTGAGCTTCTCATAGAGCCGAGATAGTTGGGATCGAACCTGTTGTGATGCGGTAGACACGCTGGCCGATGTGAATGTTCTGAGATTTGAACAAGTATATCAAAGAGGGCAACGCCTGTCAAGTCAACCTGGATGCAAGAGCCGATCCGCTTGCCCAAACACGCAGCTAGCGCACCAGGTGTTCTTGACAACACCTACTTGGCGACGCAGCGCAGGTCGCCGGAGTTTGCTGAGAGCGCAGGGGGTCTTTGACGTATGACCTGACTTCGGCCGACCCTTGCCGCATACCTGAACACCCGTCGGGGAGCTCTTTGCCGACTGTTTCCCACCTGTGGTAGAATAGGCCAAACTTCGGTAGGAGGGGCGGTGCCATGGTGGGGAGAATAGTAGGCTACGTAGTAGCAGGTATCCTCATACTCTTCGGCGTGCTTTATCTGTGGTCCATTCCAGCGGCGGGATCCGGCCAGCTCGTCTCCAGGTTGATCGTGGGAGTCATCTCTGTGGCGGTCGGAGTGGCCATCATCTGGGTGGTGAGGACCAGAGGGCCAGCCACTATACAGCAAATCACGCAGCAGGTGGAGCTGGACCTGGAGGCGGGGGGTGAGCTCAACGTGGAAAAGCTCAAGTGCCAGAGCTGCGGCGCGGAGCTGAGCAAGGATAGTGTGTCACTGGTCCAAGGTGCGGTAATGATCAACTGCCCCTACTGTGGATCCACCTACCAACTGACGGAGGAGCCAAAATGGTAGGCCAACGTCGCCCGCGGTTCGCCCGCCTGGCGGTCGGGTTGTTCCTGACCATACTGATCTTCCTGCTTCCTGTGCAGACCGCCGTCGCCCAGGATTACAGCTTCACCGTGGACAGCAACTTCTCCTCGGTGTACGTGCAGGAGGATGGGTCTGTAGACATCGTCTACGACGTCACCTACACCTGCGACCCTGGCGCCCACGTCATTGACATCGTGGACATCGGCTTGCCCAACAACTACTATGACCTATCCAGCGCCACGGCCACCATCGATGGCAAGCCAGTGACCGGCATCTACAAGTCGGAGTGGCTGGACACTGGTGTGGAGATCCACCTGGGGAGCAATGACATCCAGCCCGGCAAGACGGGGACCGTGCACCTGGAGATCAACAACCCCCACATGGTGTACCAGGACGACCAGGATGAAGAGTACGCCAGCGTGCGCTTCTACCCTCACTACTACGAGGGGACTGGCCATGGCACCACCTACCTGCGGGTGAGTTTCTACTTCCCGCCGGGCGTTCAGCCTGACGAGTCTCGCTACCATGACCAGGAGTTCACCGAGGCCGCCGTCGAGGGCGACCGCATCGTGATGACCTGGGTGAACACAGAGGCACGAGCCGACCAGCAGTACCAGTTCGGCATATCCTTCCCGAAGAAGCACGTGAGTCAGGTATACTCCAAACCCGCCTTCGATTTCATGGGGGCGATACTCGGTCTGGTAGGTGCTCTATTCGGCAGCCTCCTGCCTCTCACCATCTGCGGTGGCTTCGCTCTGTGGGTCATCCTGGGTGCGGTGATAGGCTCCGTGAGACGCCGCAAGAGACTGATGGACTACATGCCGCCGCTGGTGTCGGTGGAGGGGATCGGAATCAAGCGAGGTCTTACGGCTGTGGAGGCGGCGGTCTTGCTGGAGGCCCCGCTCAACAGAGTGCTGACCATGATCCTCTTCGGCCTGGTCAAGAAGGGCGCCGTGCGGGTAGTTGCACAGAAGCCCCTGCGACTAGAAAAGGCAGATCCCCTGCCCGAGGGACTGAACCCCTACGAGAATGACTTCCTCGGGGCCATCAACAAGAAGGGCAACCTCAGCCAGAAGGAGTTGACCGCGATCACAACGAAGCTGATCAAAGACGTCAGCCAGAAGATGAAGGGCTTCCAGGCCAAGGACACCATCGCCTACTACAAGGACATCGTGGCCCGAGCGTGGAAGCAGGTAGAGGCGGGCGACACTCCCGAGGTCGTGGATGAGAACCTGGAGTGGATGATGATGGACGAGGCATTCGAGACGAAGATGCCGGATACCTTCGGCTCGAGACCTCTACCCATGCCTGTATGGTGGTGGCTCCACTCTGCTCCGGATACTTCCTCGAGACCATCTACCAGCGTCGGCAAGGCTGCTCCGTCTACGGGCGCGCCACGGACCGTGCCCGGTGCTCAGTTCGCCGACAGCGTTGTGAGTGGCGTAGAGGGCATATCCAATACCATCGTCACCAACCTCTCCGACTTCACGGCACGAGTCACCAGAGTTACCCATCCAGTCCCGGTGACCAAGTCCTCGAGCGGCCGGAGCAGTAGTGGAGGAAGTAGCTGCGCCTGCGCCTGTGCGTGCGCTGGGTGCGCCTGTGCCTGTGCTGGAGGAGGTCGCTAGCAGATTCGGGGAAGCATCTCGCCGGCCAGCATGTCCACGATTCGGGTCCCGCCGATCCGGGTGGTGAGCAGCACCTTTGCCGCCGCCTGGCCCGTGACCTCGCCGATGATGGTTGCCTCGCGCCCCAGGGGGTCTCCGCGCATAACTTCCAAGAGCTTTTCCGCATCGTCAGAGGCGACCACCGCCACCAGCTTTCCCTCGTTGGCCACGTACAGAGGATCATAGCCGAGCATCTCGCACGCCGCGCGCACGCCATCGTGCACAGGGATATCAGCCTCGCTGATCCTTATCGTGACCCCGGATTGGAGAGCTATCTCGTTCAGCGAGGTTGCGAGACCGCCCCTCGTCGGGTCCCGGAGGACATGTATCTCGCGAGAAACCTCCACCATCGCTGAGACGAGGCGATTGAGGGGTGCTACGTCGCTGGTGAGCTGTGTCCGGAAGGCTAGTCCCTCACGCTCGCTGAGCACGGCGATACCGTGATCTCCTATCGATCCGGAGAGCAGGACCACGTCGCCCGGCCGTGCATTGGAGGCCGAGATGTCCACTCCCTCCGGCACGACCCCGACGCCAGCCGTGGTCACGAAAAGCTGGTCTGCCTCGCCCTTCTCCACCACCTTCGTGTCCCCAGCGACAATCTCCACCCGTGCCTCGTCTGCCGAGGCCTTCATGGAAGCTACCACCTTCCGCAGAATCTCCAGGTCGAGCCCCTCTTCGAGAACGAAGCCTGCTGACAGATAGAGAGGCGTGGCCCCCACCATGGCCAGGTCGTTCACCGTGCCGCAGACCGCCAGCCGTCCGATGTCGCCCCCCTTGAAGAACAAGGGCTTGACCACGTGGCAGTCCGTGGTGAAAGCAAGGCGGCCCGGTCCGGTGCCGGGTTCCACTACGGCCGAATCGTCCAGCTTGGCCAAGGCGGGCGCAGGGAAGTGAGGCAGGAAGAGATCGTGCACCAAGTCGTGAGATAGCCTTCCTCCTGCGCCATGGGCCAACAGAATCTTGTCCAATGTCTCCATCCTCGCGTCAGGGGCGCGGCCTCACTCCCCCGAGTATAGATAGTATGCGGCGCAGGTACCCTCACTGGAGACCATGCACGGTCCCACAGGTTGCGAAGGCGTGCAAGCAGTCCCGAACAACGGGCAATCGGTGGGTCTGGCCGCACCTCTGATCACGTCGCCACAGATACACCCCGCGGGCTCCTCCGGTGGGCCCGGGTCCACGTCGAAACGCTCCCGCGCAGCGAAGCGACGGAACCCGCTGTTGAATGCGAAACCACTGTCGGGGATGCTGCCTATTCCACGCCAATCGGCGGCGCAGACCTCGAAGACCTCGTCCATGAGGCCCAGGGCCATCCGGTTGCCTTCAGCCCGCACGCTGCGCGTGTAGGCGTTGTCCACGTGAGGGTCCTCGGATTCGATGCGCCCCACCAGGGTATAGATACCCTGTAACACGTCAAGGGGCTCGAAGCCGGCCACGACGCATGATAGGCCATACTCGCGGGGCACGAACTCCCAGGCCTGCGAGCCGATGACCGTAGTCACGTGCCCGGGCCCGATAACCCCATCGAGGCGCGATTCCCCCAGATCGAGGATGGCCTTCATCGCCGGGGGCGTGAGCTTGTGCAGGGATAGCACGAAGAAGTTGCCGATCCCTTCCTCCTCTGCCTGGATGACTGTGGAAGCGATCGTGGGAGCGGTGGTCTCGAAGCCAATGCCCACGAAGACCACCGCACGGTCTGGGTTCTCCCTGGCGATGCGCAAGGCGTCGAGGGGCGAATAGACCAGACGGACGTCCCCGCCATCGGCCTTGGCCCGCTCCAGGCTGCTTCTGCTCCCTGGGACGCGCACCATGTCGCCAAAGGTGGTGACGATCACGTCTGGCTCCCTCGCCAGCGCTATGGCCCAGTCCAGATCGGAGTTGGCCGTGACACAGACTGGGCAACCCGGTCCGGAGAGCATCTCTATGGTCGAGGGCAAGAGCTGGCGGATTCCGTGTTTGAAGATGGCGACGGTGTGAGTGCCGCAGAATTCCATGATCCGGATGGGACGGGTGGAGCGACGTCGAATCCCTTCCACGAGGGTCGCTGCCAGGTCCGGATCTCCGAATTCATCCACATACTTCATCGTCTGCTCCGCCACTCCCCCGCTAGATCCCTGCCGCCGATGGTCTCGCCTTCACTCACCGCAGTGGAACCTGTGATGGGCTATCACCGCCTGACCGAGAGAGACACCCCCATCGTTGCAGGGCACCTGGGCGTGGGTCAAGACCTCGAAACCAGCATCCTCCAGACCACGCCTCGCCTTGGTCAGCAACAGGCGGTTCTGGAAACAGCCTCCGCTCACGGCCACACGCTGAAGCCCGCTCGTTTCCGCCACTCGACGGCACATCTCCACGATCATCTGGGCCACGGTGTTGTGGAATCTCATGGCTATGGTGGGGACCGGAACCTGAGCGTGAAGATCCTCCAGGATCCCCCGCCACATCTCCGCGAGCTGGATGACCTCGGCCCCCTCTCGCTCGCTGGTGGACAAGGGGTAGCTCGCACCGTCTCCTCCCTCGTAGGCCATCATCTCCAGTTGCACGGCTGCCTGTCCCTCGTAGGTGGCCTGTCCCTGGAAGCCAACCAGTGCCGACACCGCATCGAACAACCGCCCGCAGCTCGAGGTCAGGGGAGCGTTGATGCCCTTCTCGATCTGCTGTTTGATGATGCCCAGTTCCTCGGGGTCCACGTGCCCCAGGAAGGGAAGAGCCTCCTCCAGCCCCTCGTCACCCAGCAACGAGTAGAGGTGGCTAATGGTGATCCGATATGGCCTATGGATAGCCGCTTCGCCACCCGGCAAAGGCAGGTACTGGAGGTGCCCTACTCTGCGGAAGCCCTCGTAGTCAACCACGAGGAACTCGCCACCCCAGATCCGGCCGTCGGTGCCGTAGCCGGTGCCGTCCAGGGCGACGCCGATCACCTCCCCTTGCACACCGTTGTCCACCATACAACTCACGATGTGGGCGTGATGGTGTTGCACCGGGACCGACCGTACCGGCGAAGCAAGGCCCAAGGCATACTTCGTAGCCAGATACTCCGGATGCAGGTCATAGGCCACAATCTCCGGCTCCAATCGAAAGACCCGTTTGTAGAGCTCGATGGAGGTCTCGAAATGCTCCAGCGTCTCCAGATTCTCCATGTCGCCGATGTGCTGGCTGAGGAAGGCGTACTCGTCTTTGGTGGCACAGAAGGTGTTCTTGAGCTCCGTGCCGCAAGCCAACACCTGTCGGGCCTTGAAGGGAAGACGCACGGGAAAGGGAGCATATCCCCTCGAGCGTCGCAGCGGCTGCCGCCTCTCCTGTGCGACCATCCAGACGCTGTCGTCGTATCGAGCGTAGATCTCGCGGTTGTGAAGCAGAAAGTAGTCCGCGATCCCCCTCAGCCTGGCCAGCGCCTCATCATTGTCGATGGCGATAGGCTCCTCGCTGAGATTGCCGCTGGTCATGACCAGTGGTCTGCCCACCTCGCTGAGCAGGACGTGATGGAGCGGAGTGTAGGGCAGCATCACTCCCAGGTACTTGTTGCCCGGGGCGACGAGGGGAGAGACACTCGGACTGTCCCTCCAATGCAGCAGCACGATGGGACACTGCGAGGAGGTCAGCAGTTCCTCCTCCTGCCTGGAGGCCAGACAATGCGCTCTCACATCGCTCATGGTCGCCATCATAACCGCCATGGGCTTGGCCGGCCTCTGCTTTCTCTCACGCAAGCGCCGCACCGCCTCGTCGCTGGTGGCATCGCAGGCCAGATGAAACCCTCCCAGCCCCTTGATAGCCAGAACTCTGCCATCTTCCAGCAGCCGCGTGGTCGCTGTGATCTCATCTGCGACGGCCATTCGCTCGCCATGGGCGTCCACGAGACTGAGTTGCGGCCCACAGGCCGGGCAGGCGTTGGGCTGGGCGTGGAAGCGCCGGTCCAGAGGGTCGTCGTACTCCGCCTGGCACTCGGGGCACATCACAAAGTCCCGCATGGTGGTCAGGGGGCGATCGTAAGGGATATCCTCGATGATGGTGCAGCGAGGTCCGCAGTTCGTGCAGTTGGTGAAGGGGTACCGGTAGCGACGGTCCTGGGGATCCAACAGCTCTCCCAGACAGTCGTCGCAGGTGGCAACATCGGGAGAGATTAGCTGATAGGTCCCCTCCAGAGAGAGGCTGCGCCGTATCTCGAATCGCTGATAGCCGTTTGGCGAGTCGTCGCTAGACGTGATGCTCTCGATGCGAGCCATGGGCGGCGCCTCGGACTCCAGCTCCCTCAGGAACTGCTCCAACGCCGGCGCCAGCCCCTCCGCTTCGATGTCCACCCCAGCAGAGGTGTTGCACACCCAGCCGGTCAACCCGTGTCTGTGGGCCAATTGATAGACAAACGGACGGAACCCAACGCCCTGCACTACTCCGGTGACATGTATCCTCTTCAGGGTGAGAGCGGTCTCTAGACTCAATGGCGGCAACTTCATGCGTCGTGCGCCGTGTCCTCTAGCCTCTAGCCCTCGTACATGGGCATCTCCAGCTCCTGGAAGTACCACTCCCCCTTGTTGGCGAGGTAGTCGTGACTGTTGTCCAGGATCTGGTAGTGTGTGCCCTCCCACTCTGCCAGCTCACGGAAGAAGGCCTGAGCTGCGGCATCGTCGGTATCGTCGGCGGCCTGCTCGTACATGTCCACCGCTCGCTTCTCGAAGTCCCTGGCGATCTCCAGAGCTTCGAGGTCGCTGGTGCCCGCCGGAACGAGCTCCTTGACCTCTTGCCGATCCTGCGGGAAGAGGACCAACCTCGGATCCCGGGGTTCCTTCTGAGCGGCCTCCACATCCATCCACGCACCAGACTCAATCACCGTGGCGTACTGCGCCTGGAGGATGTGCACGTGTTGCTCCTCCTCCTTGGCGAAAGACTGGAACATGGTCTTGCCCAACTCATCCTGCGTGCCCTCAGCGGCTTGCAGGTACATGGCTTTGCCATCTAGCTCGTTGCGCACTGCTTCTCTTAGCATCGAGAGCGCCGCAGCGGTATCCTCTGTCATGTCGTCGCCTCCATCTGCCCTTGGCCGCTAGAGTATCAGAAAGGCTCGAAGCCCATGGTGCTCCGGAACTCTTTGGCCAGGGCGTTGTACTCCTCCTCCAGGGTTCTTTGATGATCCTTCTCCATCTCCACCAGCCGTTCGTACATGGCCTTGCCGTCAGGGTTCTCTGTCTCAGACGCCGCCCTGGTGTAGAAGGTAACAGCATCCTTCTCTATCAGATACGCCATGCGCAGGGCCGACAACTCGGAGGTGTAGGTGTCTACGTTGCGGGCCAGGGCTTCCCGCCCGAAGATCGGGGCGCCCCCGATCTCTCTCACTCGATGCTCCTCGCTCTCTGCCGAGGGCAACCAGCGCCCGTCCTGGGTCAATGCCTCTCGTTGCGATTGGAGCAGCCGCAGGTGTTCCAGCTCGTCGTCGGCCAGCGAGGCGAACAGCACCTTACCCCCTGGATCGTTGGTCCTCTCGGCTGCCCGCGCGTAGAAGTCGCGGCCATCCTTCTCCGTCTGCATAGCGACTTCAAGGGCCACCAAGGCGCTCTGCACGTCCGGGTCACCCATCTCTGACCTCCTGTTAGCCCCAGAGAGCGTGCTACGGCGTCACCCTGGCGGTGATTCTCTCGCCATCGCGCAGGTAGACCAGGGAGACAGACTCTTCGGGAACGAGCGTAGCGAGCGTGGATTCCAGTTCGTCGGCGTTTCGTATGGCACGCCCCGCCAGGGCCACGATCACGTCGCCTGTAGCCAGGCCAGCCTTGTCCCCCGGCGACAAATAGGTCACCTTGCCGACGTAGACTCCTTCGGTTGGTCCCTCGCCGCGCTTCTCCGACATGCTCCTGGCATCTGCGACGGACACACCCAACTGGGGACGCCTGGCCGACCGGGCAGACAGAAGCTCATCTATACGAGGCCGGTTGAAGCCGATCACAACCTGACCGTCGATCACGACCACCGGCACACCACGCTGTCCGGACAGATCCACCATCTCGGAAGCCGCCTGTCGGTCCGCAGCCACGTCCACCTCTCTGTAGGGGACGCCGCGCTGAGACAGATACTGCTTCACCTGGTGGCAGTAGCCGCACGTCGGCGTAC
>Ga0307437_1000227_pt1 | contig 46963 bp, 31 predicted proteins | sample SalMarWE160390MG_FD_202146 | JGI IMG/M metagenome (GOLD analysis project Ga0307437, IMG submission 202146) | Salt marsh sediment microbial communities from the Plum Island Ecosystem LTER, Massachusetts, United States - WE1603-90 | ecosystem: Environmental > Aquatic > Marine > Intertidal zone >...
TGGGTGGGGGGATGGAGTAAAGATTGAAAGTTATGCGGCTTGTTTTTCCGCCCATTTTCGAACATGGTTCGCGATAGACAGCCATTCTTTACGATTTTTCGAACACCAATTACCACCTGCGCTCCACCGCACACCCAACCCAAGCTCGTCAAGTCCGTAGGATACGGACTTGATAAGACTTTGAAAAAGCTGGGGTCAGTCTTCGGGGGAAATTTCGCCAATCTTTTTTGAAAAATCTTTTAAGTTTTATAAAACAATCTTTGTTTCAGTTTTTATTTTTTAAGTTAGGGGGTGGGTAGGTAGACTTTGGACTTTCGACTCTGGACTATGGACCAGGTTATCTTTTTCTTCTTTTTGAATTGAAAGTCTAATCCCCTTGTTTCTAATGTTTGGAGTGATGGGGTAATTCATAATTAAAAATTCAGAATTGATTGTGTTCCCTTTTTCTTGTTTTCGAGATTTTTGAGCAAACCTCTCGTTTCTCATTTCAAGGGTTGATCCCGTTAATATCGTTAATACAATTAATACAAGTCTGAGTCAAGACCCTCACAATTAAGGTCTAATTTTCAATTCTGGGAAAGATGCCTCTATACGCGAGAGATAATCTTTAGTTGCCATCCCTTCCTCTCCTTTACTTTTGCTAAGAGCTTTTACAGCATTTGATGCCTCATTATACTTCTCGTTTATATCTTTTTCAATATTTGTTAATCTTTTTTCTGCATCTTTTTTAAGTTTATTATTTGTTGAATTATTAATAACCCATTCGTATTCTTTTTTCGCCTCAGCAAGAAAAGGAAAATAAGAATCCGAAAAAATATTTCCATAACTATCTGAGTGTATTTTAGCAGATTCATAGAACTTAAAGTCACATTCTCTGGCAAAGTCGTAATGAACTTTTGATAACATTTGTAGATCATTATTGTATTTACTTAAATTTAGTTCAAACTCTAGTTTGTTCTTTTCAAAAAGTTCACTGAGCTTTTCAAATCGAGATTTTTGTTTTATCCACTTTCTTTCACTTTCCCTAAGATATTCCGCAAATTCTTCAGCTGTAGCAGGTCTCCCGATAGTTTTTAAAAGATATAAAAGAGATGGCATAAGTAAGAAAAACATAAACAGCACTCCAACTGGAGGGTAAATAGCAAGCATTAATATACAAAATAAAAAGATCAAAACAAATACAATGAAAGCACCTTTAATTTTCTCCAATTTTGTTGTTTTTTTATCATCACTACCGACCGACGAAGCGTTAGTCTCTGGTGCGTTGGTGCTATGTGCTTCGCTACGATGGTGGCGTTCAACAGCTTCTTTTGCTTTTGAGATCCCAATTTTCTCTAAAGCATCTGTTGCAGCCTCCCGTACCATAGCGTCCTCGTCTTTTAGCTTCTCGGCGAGCACTTCAATAGCTTTCTCATTCCGAATTGAACCTAATACTCTAACTATTTCCGGGAATATTCCAGAAAAATCTTCATCTCTTAAATACCGGATTAACTTTTCCACAGCTACATTTCCAATGGAAACTAAAACTTTAGTGGCATTTGAGCGTACTTGGATGTTGGCACTGCCCAAAGCCTTGATTAGCTTTTCCACGGCCTCTTCGCCTATTCTTTGCAACGCTAAACTTGCTAAGTTTTGAATTTTCTCGTCTTTATATCCTAACGCTTCGATTAGCTTACTAATATTTTTTGAATCTTCCCATTTTCTGATATTATCTGCTGTAAATTTTTCAAACATAGAGTTTACCCCCTCTGGAAAAAATTGTTAGATAATCTTGCCGGTGTGGGTGACTGGCTTTTTGTTTGCTATCTCTTGTATATTTCCCGTGGTTTCTATATTAGAATTATAAAGGAAATCCAATCTATGTCAATATAAAAATTTTTTAAGTTTGGGAGAGTTCATGCACATGGCGGTACAGTTAGGAAGTTAAATATTATGAGTACAGAGACCGTAAAAGAATTGAAAGATATAATTAAGGGGTTGAATTTAAAAAGAAAAGGGGCTAAAATAGCCCCCTTATGAATCTAATGTACCGAAATATAGTCAACAATCAACTAAAAAACAAGTCCCTGATTTACGATTTAAGAAGAGAAATGGTTGATTATTATTTAAGAGGTCACTCATACAGAGAAACAGCCGATTTTTTTGAGGTTAATTTTAAAACTATTGCCAAATGGGTAAAGAGATATAAAGAAGTATGGGAGGACGGTATGGGAGGACGGTGCTTTAATCTGGGCACATGGGGACGGTGCTTGACATTGTGACATTGTACTCCCAAAAGTATTCTCTCCGAAAATCTCGAAAACAAGAAAAAGGGAAATTAGTCCATAGTCCATAGTCATCAGTCCCTAGTCTGCCAGCCTACCCACCCCACTAAAAAAAACAAAAGAGGGTATAAAACTTTCAATTCAAAAAGAAGAAAAAGAAAAGTTTGAAACAAAAATTGTTTTAGAGAACTTAAAAGATTTTCTAAAAAAATTTAAACCTGTTATTGCTGGCGCCAAAATTCTTATATTGACAGAGATTGTATTTTCAATATAATTTTAATATAGTGGTTATGGGATATTATACAAAAACAAATTACATAATAAAAAACAAACCTAAACTTCTTAACGCAGTAAAAGTAGGAAAATTTAAAATGGAGGTATTCAGATGTATGATATTTGTGTAAAAAAAACATGTAACGGAGAGATGGTGTTGGGTTTGACTGAAAACGTCGTTGTTAATGCAGATGAGCAAGTTGTCGGGTATGCAAAAGCTATTAAGTCTGATAAAAACGTGTATTTTTGTAAGGATATAAATTTAATTCTCTCCCCCGGGGATGTTGTTTATTTAAATGGTATTGATGGTGTTGGGGGCTGGGTTGAAATCGTTAATTTTATTCGCAAAGAAGCTGAAAGAAAAGATACAGCCCAAAAAAACACTCAAGGAGTTCAGCTGTATAACAATGGTGTAAATTTATATGGTAAAAACAGTTTCGAAGAGGCAATAGATGCTTTCAATAAATGTTATAATGCTGGTTTTTATCAAATGCAATCAGCATATGCAATATCCTTGTGCCAGCAACAACTCGGAGTTGACATCACAATTCCAAACAAATTCGAAGATAAGACAGATAAAGTTGGTACCGTATTTATTGGTAGCAACTTAGTTTGTAAATTGATCAATGATGGTTATAAGGCAGCTTTAGTTGGTGAATCTAATGTATTAACAATAATTGACGACTCAACATATGATATTCGTGTTGTAAGCTTTTTGGGGTCATTTATGCTTAACGCGTGGCGTAAAGAACAAAGTAAAACGATTCCATTGACAGATTCTAGTCTTAATCCTAATCCAACACGAGCAGATCAATTTGTTATTTCACTTGTCCAAGATGCAGCGTCGTTACCACCATATCCCTTGCCAGATGAGGGGCTACCTTCTTCACTTGAATAATGCATAAAACGACAGGTTAGCTATTCCCAACTTATAAAATATGTATATGGGGACGGTGTAATATTAACAGCATATTAACGGGGGCAAACCCTGAAATGTTAAATGAGTAATTTTTCCGAAAATCTCGAAAACAAGAAAAAGGAATTATTAGTCCATAGTCCAAAGTCACCAGTCCTTAGTCTACAACCCTACCACCCCAAAAATAAAAAACAAGGGGATAAAACTTTCAATTCAAAAAGAAGAAAAAGAAAAGTTTGAAACAAAAATAGTTTTAGAGAACTTAAAAGATTTTCTAAAAAAAATAAAACCTGTATTGCTGGCACAAAAATTCTCATATTGACAGAGATTGCATTCTCTTTATAATTCTAATATAGGATGTATAAACTATGTTCGCAGGACGAAGAACAGACATGACAAGAGAAAGCGGAAGCGTGGTATTCCTTAACGGAACGTCGAGTTCCGGCAAGAGCACAATAGCCAAAGAACTGCAGAAATCCCTCGACGAGCCGTACATGCATGTCTCCGTCGATGGCTTTCTCCATCAACTTCCGGATGCTTATCTTACGGACAATAAGTACCTTTCAGACGCACTTCCGATTCTCCTAGCTGGTTTCAATGCCTCGAACGCTGCCATCGCTCGTGCGGGCAACAACATGATCATCGACCATGTCCTGCAGGAGCCGTCGTGGGTAGCCCCGTGCGTCAAGGCCTTTGACGGTCTGGAGGTGGTGTTTGTCGGCGTGCATTGCTCCCTGGATGTGCTCGAAGCCAGAGAAAAATCTCGGGGTGACCGCCAGGTGGGGATGGCTCGCTATCAGTACGATCGTGTGCATTCCCACAATACGTATGATGTGGAGGTCGACACATCGGAGATGACTGTTGAACAGTGCGTATCGGTAATTCGCGAGTATGTCCATTCCGACATGCGGCCGATTGCGTTCGACAAGCTGAGAGCAGCAAATGTCTGCGAACAAGACGCTCCAGCGGACGCGGACAAGCCGCACCGCTGAGCTTTACATTAGGCCATTATAAAAACGAAAATTGATAGGAGGATCTGTTAACAGGGTCACCTATGAAATGTGAAATGAGTGATTTGCTCGAAAACAAGAAAAAGGACTACTACGAATTCTGAATTTTTAGTTTTGAATTATGAATTGCCTCCCCACCCAGAGGTTAAAAAAGCAAGGGGATAAAACTTTCAATTCAAAAAGAAGAAAAAGCTTGAACTATGCTCATGGGTTCTCCCATGAGCAAACAATAAAACCCTTGACACTAGAATTTAATTTTGTAAATTAAATACATAAATGAGTTGTTTGTCCATACAATGGGATAGAAATTATAATAAACTTGCAGTAAAACCTAAAAAAATTTGTAGCCGACCGAAACCGCAGGTTTTGAATTTACCAGGTTTGATTTCAGCAATGTTTCGGCGACTGAAATTAACTTAAATTCACCCACTTGAATTGGAGAAGGCCCGAAAAATCATTAACAATTTAAAAGGAGGTTTGCAATGAGAAAGACACTACTTTTAACGATTTTTTTTATTGCTATTTTTATGTTTTTTAGCTGTGAAAAAAATCCAACAGAAAGCACTGTAAATGTGCCTGAAGTGACCACCGCCGATGTCAGTGAAATAACGCAAACAACGGCACAATGCGGCGGGACTATTACATCTAATGGCGGAGCGACCGTAACCGCTCGCGGGGTATGTTGTAGCACAAATCAAACACCTACGGTAGCTGATAATAAAACCACCGATGGTACAGGAACAGGCACTTTTACGAGCAATATTACAGGTTTAACAGCAGAAACCACCTATTATGTAAGAGCTTATGCAACCAACAGTGAAGGAACTGGTTATGGCAGCGCTAAGTCATTTACAACAGAAGAAGTCCAAACAGGAACAGTAACCGACATTGATGGCAATACTTATCAGACTGTAAAAATTGGCGATCAACGGTGGATGTCAGAAAACCTGAAAGTAACGCATTATCGAAATGGCGATTCTATACCAAATGTTATAGATAGATGGTACGGATTGACTATTGGGGTTTACTGCAATTATGATTTCGACACGAATAACGCCGTGACTTATGGCAGTCTCTATAATTGGTATGCTGTAAACGACAGCCGTAATATCGCACCAGAAGGTTGGCATATACCCAGTGATAATGAGTGGCAAACATTGGTTGATTACCTTGGAGGTGATTTGGTTGCCGGAGGTAAAATGAAAGAAACCGGAACAACCCATTGGCATAACCCCAACACTGGTGCTACCAACGAAAGTGGTTTTTCCGCGTTACCTGGTGGCTTCCGCAATAACCTTGGAGATTTCTGGGATATGGGTACCTACGCTGACTTTTGGTCTTCTACTGCTTACAGTTCCGGCGTGGCCTGGTACCGGAAACTGGGAAACGCTAGTTCAGGAGTAGGCCGCTACAATATCCTTAAGGAGATCGGGTTCTCGGTTCGCTGTATTAGGGATTAGTTGGTTATTTGTCTATTTGATTATTTTGGGTTTGGGGCGAAGCCCCAGCGAAAAATTTATTAGAAAATGGCTAAATACGACAAATTACCAGTTTATAAAGTAAGTTATGATCTGCTGGTTGAAATTTTGTGTGGGTATAGGGGACAGTACTTGACATTGTGACATAATAAAACCCTAAAGTCCTTAATCGAAAATCTCGAAAACAAGAAAAAGGATGAATTAGAAAGAAGTTAGGAGTTGGAAGTCAGAAGTTAGAATCCCAACCCAACACCAAACATTTAAAAAAAACAAAAGAGGGGATACAACTTTCGATTCAAAAAGAAGAAAAAGAAAAATTTGAAAAAAAAATAGTTTTAGAAAACTTAAAATATTTTTCAAAAAAGATTGGCGAAATTCCCCCCGAAGACCGACCCCAGCTTTTTCAAAGTCTTATCAAGTCCGTATCCTACGGACTTGACCAAATATCTTTGGACATTTTCTATTTGCCGGAGGGCTACATTCAAAAGATAGGAAATCACCGAGCCTATTCCGCGGGTCGAGCCGACGCAGTTGGCGAAGATTCCGCGGAAGGGCGGTCGCGTTCTAAGCGAGGTCGCCGAGCGCCCTCGTGCGAGGCGGACGAGCATAGTGTCTGGTGGAGCACAGGTGGTAATTGGTGTTCGAAAAATCGTAAAGAATGGCTGTCAATCCAAACAAATTTTGGAATTTTCAGAAAAAAGGTTTTCAAAAGACCCCACACAACGACCCCAAAAGGGGCTCTCTTTTTTAAAATAATCATTTGAAATACAATTATTTAAAGAAATAAAATCAAAAGGACTTCTATGCGAAAAAGTTAATTGCCTATCTTTTAAAACAAAGTTCGAACCGGTTTTTTGAGTCCCTAATTATGAAATTTTACCGACTTAGAATGATAGTCGAATATAACGCTTATAGCGCTTGCTCTTACCTCACAAACATTACCTTCCTTGAAGCTTCTTTCTCTTCCGCCTCAATCTTTAGAAAATAAATCCCCGAAGAAAGTTTCTCTCCTGTATTCCCCGTCCCATCCCAACTAACCGAGTGAATACCGGAAGACTGCTTACCCGAATGAAGGTTTCTCACCTTTTGCCCGAGCATGTTAAAAACGGAAATGCGTAGATCAATTTCTCTTACCAGTTCATACCTGATGGTTGTTTTTGTGGTGAAAGGATTGGGATCAGCTGGAGATAAGGAGAACAAACCAGTAATTATTTCTTCCTCGATTCCACTCCCTTCGGGTTTTATCTTTATCAGATAAACGTCAGCGTTTTCGATATTGGAAGAACAAGTATAACCAACCACAATATACCCCCCATCAGTGGTATACTGAACTGAGAAGCCAGCATCAGCGCCTTCACTTCCCCCGTATGTTCTAGTCCACAGGGTATCTCCCAGGGAATCCGTTTTTATCAGGTAAATGTCACCATAGAAATCACTAGTTCCCCCACCCACAACGATATACCCTCCATCGGAAGTTTGCTGAACGGATTCGCCATAATCCCCTCTGATGCTTCCGTAAGTTCTTGTCCAGAGCGTATCCCCCAAACTATCCGTCTTTATCAGGTAAACATCGTTCGACCATACCCCATAAGAGTCTGTATATCCAGTGATAATATAACCTCCATCGGAAGTTTGCTGGACTGAGTTGCCAACATCGTTTTCAATTCCACCGTAGGTCCTTGTCCACAGAGTATCTCCCAGGGAATCCGTCTTTATCAAGTAAACATCATTCAACCCTGCACCGAAAGAATTAGTATACCCGGCAACAATATAACCTCCATCGGAAGTTTGCCGAACGGCGTTACCATGTGAGGTGCTATCACCTCCGTAGGTTCTTGTCCAGAGAGTATCTCCCGAGCCATTCGTCTTTATCAGACAAACATTATCTTCCCCTGTACCGTAAGAACTAGTATATCCGGTAACGATATATCCACCATCGGCAGTCTGCTGTACCGAGTAGCCTTGATCGTCACTAATTCCTCCATAAGTCGTTGTCCAGATAGTATCTCCCATTGAATCCGTTTTTATCAGGTAAACATCGTCCCAATTTGCAACGGTATTTATGATACCCGTTATAATATACCCCTCGTCAGTGGTTTGCTGTACTGAGTAACCAAAACCAAAGTTATCACCTCCATAAGTCCTAGTCCATAGAGTATCTCCCAAACTATCTGTCTTGACAAGATAAATATCACCTCCCCCACCTGCACCGAATGAATTAGTATACCCCGCGACAATATACCCTCCATCGGAAGTTTGCTGAACGGATTCGCCATAATCGTTATTACTTCCTCCATAGGTTCTCGTCCAAGCGGTATCAGGAACCTGCGCAAACAAGCCCAAAATTCCTAAAAGAAAAAATAAAGTAAGTATTGATAAATACTTCATAACCCCTCCCCATAGTTCTTTAATACCTCCTCCTCTTCAGCAATATATTCAAATTTCACAGGACCTACCTCAGGGGCAAAATATATTCTTATTGGTTCTCCGAGGGTTTGATTTTCGTAGTAAATTGAATAACAATCGCCAAATTCACCGGCAGGAACGGATACACTCTGCTTTTCTTCCACATGAGCAGTTATGGTAGTTGTATCCCCTAATACTATCATCTGGAAAGCCTGCCATGAATTACTCTCCTCAAGAGGAAGTTTCGCTAGGATAAAGGCAGACCGGGAAGCAGGCAGGGTATAAAGAATAATTTCCGTTTCCTTCTTTAATATATAATCTGTGTCTATCTCCCCTTCATCGTTCCAGATTAACTTTTGAACCTCTGTATTGCCAATGGTACCTATCCCTGAAACCTCCAATCTCATCGTTAATGAATCAGAATATTGATATTCCACCAGTTTCCATCCACGTTTGGGAAATAATCTGCTTGTTCTTCAATGGCAGTATCGGTACACGAAGAAAATAATAAAAACAATACTAATATTAAGAAATAACTCCTTATTTTTATTCCAACCTCCTTAATATATAATTCTAGTGAATAAAAGTTTTCCCTAAATGTTTTTTTCAACCTGTTAGAGATGGATGCCCGCCTGGAGACCTCCTTTTACAAAAAAAGGAGGATCTTCAAAAAACGGAAAATTTCCAGCTTCCAGTCTCCCTTCCACGTAGATAAATTCACTTAATGCAAAACGGATACCCAGAAAGGCCGCGGTAAAAGTGTATGTACGTTCTCCCGGATCGCTGTGAAGGTCGTCCAGATTGACAAGAACGTCTAAGGCAAGACCTGCTGTTACCTCAAGACTTTTCAATAAGGGAGAAGGATAGATAAGATAAATCTGTGCCCCGATGGACGGTTTATGACGCATCGCAAGTTCAGGAGTCATGTAGGCTGTGCAAACAGTCTCCGTGTACCAGCCAAGCCGGGGGCCGGCATAAAGATCGAGAAAGTCCCACAAAAGGAAATCAAAGCCTGCTAGAACATCGAAGCCGTCCGCGGACAAATCGTCGCCCCTGAACTCTGCGTGGTAGTTGCCCGTAAGGTGGACAATCCCCCGGCTATCAGTCTTTTCCGCAGCCTGAGCTAGCTGAGGAACCCCCACCAGGAATAAAAGGATTGTGAAACCACACATAAAAAATGAATTACTTTTTTTCATAAATTCTCCTCCTCAGTACAGAAATAATATAATAAAAACAAAACCAATATTAAGAAATAACTTCTTCTTTCATGCTAACCTTCTTAATGTTTAATTATAGTGAATAAAAAATTTTTTGTCAAGGGGTTTTTTAGATTGAATTGGGAGAGTTCATGCACATGGTTTAAGATGCGCAAAGTATTAAGTATATTAGATTAGCTTTGATTATTAAGTTGTATATTTTTTGTTGACATTCTTTGTTTTTATGGTAAAATTAAAATAATGACTAATTATTTCATATACACACGCAAATCAACAGATGAAGGAGATAGGTAAATCCTTACGATGATTCGCAGCAGTTCTTCAAAAAACCGGTTCGAACTTTGTTTTAAAAGATAGGCAATTAACTTTTTCTTATATTTTTCCTTTTGATTTTATTTCTTCTTTTTCTTCAAAATCTTTAAATTCTTCTCTTTACAACAATTATTTTAAAAATGATTCTTCTGTTTTGGGCGGGGCGGTCGGGTCTTTTTCTGATATTTTTTACGATTTTTCGAACAGAAACACAGAGACCACAGAGAAAAAAGAAAGGGTTTATTTGCCTTTCTTTCGCCCCTTTTTTCTATTTTTTGCCTTTGTTACGAACAAACCTTTTCTTTCTTTTCTATTTTTGAAATGCGATAATAGTATTTCCGCTTCATGAAAGGGAAGGGTCACAAAAGAAAACTTGTCGAGTATTTGTATATCTTTTATCTTATGATTCGGAACATTACATATCTTTTTTATCAATTCCACTAATTTTTTCGCATTTAGTCCATCTTTTTTACCGTGAGTTACAAATAAGCGGGTTTTCCCTTTATTATCAACGAAAGTATCTTTAATTTCCGTGTAGTTTTTCCCATTCAATTCATCTTGAAAAGTATACTGGAGAAGAGCCGCGAGTATGTTTTGTTCGCTATTGTTTTGCAGAAGTTCCTGTGACATTTTTATATATTCATCATTAACCTCTGATTTTGCAATTTTTTCAAGATCTGATTTTATTTTGAGTTTTTTTGCTTCTATTATGTCTTTGACCTTTGGTATATGTGCTCTGCGAATGTCTGTTTTTGCCGCTTTTTGAATAAATTTCAGTTTTCTGTATTCTTCCGGTGTTACGAAAGTTATAGCAATTCCTTCCTTCCCTGCTCTACCGGTTCTTCCTATTCTGTGAACGTAATATTTCGGGTCCTGAGGAAGGGCATAATTAATTACATGCGTAAGATTTTGAACATCCAATCCCCTTGCTGCCACGTCGGTTGCCACGAGAATATTTATGAAATGTTTCTTGAATTTGTTTAATATTTTTTCTCGTAAGTGCTGTGACATATCTCCATGTAGAGCGTCCACTTCGTAACCGCGTTCCATTAGATGTTTTGCAAGGTTGTCTACATCAATTTTGGTCCTGCAAAATATAAGTCCGTAAAAGTCATCTTCGATATCTATAATTCTGCACAGGGCTTCGAATTTATTTTCAGAATGCACTTCAAAGTAGATTTGGTCAGTCTGACTGACCGTAAGCTCCCCATGAGTTATCCTGAAAATATCATATTCTTCCATGTATTTTTCTGCTATATCTATGATTTCTTTTGGCATGGTAGCCGAAAATAACATAGTTCTTTTTTCTTTAGCTGTGTGTTCCATGATTTTTTTTACGTCATCAAGAAAACCCATATCGAGCATTTCATCCGCTTCATCAAGAATAAGATGAGAAATCTTATCCAGTTTCAGCGTATGGCGATTAAGATGGTCTATAACTCTTCCGGGTGTACCTACGACAATGTCGACACCTTTCTTTAAACTTTTGAGCTGCCTGGAGATTGCCTGTCCACCATAAATGGGAACGGTTCGCAGTTTTTTACTTCCCTTTAGTGAGTTGATTTCTTCCGCAACCTGAATTGCAAGTTCTCTTGTCGGTGTAAGTACAATTGCCTGGATATTTTTCGATCTTTCACGAAGGAGTTCAATCAATGGAAGGCCAAAAGCGGCAGTTTTACCTGTTCCGGTTCGTGCCTGACCTATAATATCCCTTTCCCCCGAGAGTAAAACCGGTATAGTTTGTTCCTGTATAGGCGTTGGCTCCTCAAAGCCTTTTATTTTTAAAATATTCAGAATTTCTTCTGATAAGCCTAAATCTTTAAATGATTTCATGATTTATTTCCTCTCTGATCTAACATAGTTTACGTGTACTAAAAAAAAGATAACAAATATACTATATTAAAATCTTGGTTTTTTGTTATTAAATTTAACTAAATCCGATATAGACTTCTATAATAATAACTTTTTCCGAATTAACAAGCCTTTTTTATTTATTGGTGTAAATTTTGTACGGTAATAGCGTCATATGGTGCCGTCTTTTTATCCTTTTTACGAATTATTTCGCTCAATTTATTTTGAAATGCTCTGTGAAATTTTAAATAAATTCCCGCCTTTGTCAATGAAGAATTAATCCTCCATTTGTCATGGAAGAAAAACAAATAAACAAAGGGACAGCTCCTCTTTGAATATAAAAGCCTGATTCAAACTTTGTTTTAAAAAATAGGCAATTAACTTTTTCTTTTATTTCTTTAAATAAGAGGAAAATTAACAGAAATTACAGAAAAACTACCTCTAAGTCCTTTACTTTCTTGAAATCTGAATCCATTGTAGCTATTTTTAATTTATAATGTTTCGATACTAAATATTGATAAGCGTCATCAAAATCTAAGTTGTGTTTCTTTTTTATGTTTCCGAGTTCCGAATACTTAGTAACAGGCAAAGTAACAACTTTAACATTAGGCAATACATCATTTAAACAGAATTACCCCTATAGAATGCAAAGAAAAGTCAGTAATATGGAGGGCATCGATATTATTAGATAAAAATTTTTTACATTCCGCTTTTTTTCTTTGTTTAAGTAATACCTCGAGGAAAATATTGGAATCTACTAAAAACATCTACCTTAAATCAGAGGCTTTGTGTTGTAATTCGACAGAAGTAAATCTATCCCTTAATCTTTCCAATGCACCTTCCCAATTAAACTTAAATTTTCTTTTCCCATTTACGGCTTTTTTATATTTTTTCTGAAGAAATTCTATATAATCTAAAATTTCCCTTTTAACATCATCGGGAAGTTCTTTTATTTTAACTTCTATTTCATTATCGAACATTATTAACCTCCAATATAATATTTTACTAAAAATAGTAACAGAAGACATGTTTGTTAAGCCAACTAATTATGTGACTTTGTTTTTTTCTTAGGAAAACACCCTTGATTTTAGATGTTTTTTTGTTATGCTTAAATATAAGGAGAAGTTAAGTGAAAATATTTAAATACACATTTATTGGTTTTTTCGTCGTAATTTCGATGATGGTGTTCACTCAAAATGATATACTTGCTGCCACAGCCACTGTCAATACCAGTGAAGTCCATCAGACAATAGAAGGATTTGGTGCATCTCTTGCCTGGTGGTATAACAGTCTTTATTCCCATATGGCGATTTATGATATTTCGGGCCGAGAGATAAAGACATTGGTTGAAGAGATAATGCCTGCTGGAAATCATACTGTTAATGTTGAAGTAACCGGCTTATCTTCAGGGATTTATTTTTATCAATTGGAAACAGGTGGGAAGAACATTCAAAAGAAAATGACTTTGATTAGATGAGATTAATAGCATGGAGGATATTTTTTTTACCACTACTCTTAAAAAATACCTTCTTTATCAAGGGGTTGAAAAATCAAAAAACAAGACCAGCCCCCTATATACTCATGTTAATAAATCTTATCTAATGTCACAAAGTCAAGCACCGTCCCTATCCATATTATTTCTTAATACTTAGTAATAACAAAGGTTTTCTTAAATTCACAAGTGGATAATACTAATCCTCGTTTAAGACAAAGGCGAGGACTGACCATTCGAAAGGCCACGCGGTCAACTTCCTTAACCAAAGAAAATTGCCGCTCGGCTCTTAAGGTAACTCCTATTGAAATCAAATGATTTTAATAGACCATGGCCGTTCGGCATCCGAGACGTCCTTCTGAACGGTCAGTCCTCGCCTTTAATCTACATTAAGTAACATATTTAATGAAAAAATCATGAAACTCCAATCCAAAAATACCTTGACAAATTTAATCGGTTTTATTAGTTTTTTATTAAAACTGTATTTGGAATCAAAAAAATTAAAGAAGATAAAGAGGAATATAATGAAACTGATAAACATAATGGCTTTTGTGAATTTTATAGAAGTTGTTCATTTTTCGAAAAATAATCTATGAACTTAATAAATAAATTCATTATCTGTTTAATTTTACTTGCTTCACAAATCGTTTTCAGCCAAGATAAAATTCCTCACCTTCAAAAACAGGGCAATACAACTCAATTGATAGTGGATGGCAAACCATATTTAATATTAGGCGGAGAATTAGGAAATTCATCTTTCACCAGTTTGGAATATATGAAACCTATTTGGCCAAAACTAAAAGCAATGAATTTAAATACAGTCTTAGCACCCATTTACTGGGAGCTGATTGAACCTCAAGAAGGTGTATTTGATTTTGAACTGGTTGACCAATTGATTAAAGAAGCGCGCAGGCAGGATTTAAAACTCGTTCTTTTATGGTTTGCTTCGTGGAAAAACAGCATGTCTAGCCATGCTCCGTCCTGGGTTAAAAAAGACCAGGAAAGATTTCCAAGAGTAAAAGATGACAAGGGTAAGAGCCACGAGATATTAACTCCTTTCAGCGAAAACAATTTACAGACAGATTTAAAGGCATATCAGGCGCTAATGAAACATATAAAAGAAATAGATGGTAAAGAACATACCATTATAATGATACAACCTGAAAATGAAATTGGAATGTTACCGACTGCAAGGGATTATCACCCATTGGCAAATATAAAATTCCAGGAAAATGTTCCAATGAAATTTATTGAGTATCTAAAAAAGAACAAGAAAAATTTAGTGCCTGAGTTTAATGAAAGATGGGCTAAAAACGGATATAAAGAATCGGGAACCTGGGAAGAAATCTTTGGAAAAGGACCACATACCGATGAGATTTTCATGGCATGGTATTACTCTAAATTTACCAATACTATTGCAGAGGCCGGTAAAGCAATTTACCCTTTACCAATGTTTGTCAACGCCGCACTAAACCGCCCTGGCTGGCTGCCTGGGGAATATCCAAGTGCCGGACCCCTTCCCCATTTAATGGATGTATGGAAAGCCGCAGGACCATCCATTGATTTTTTATCGCCGGATTTTTATTTCCCAAATATTAAACATTGGAGCGATTTGTACACACGTCAAGGCAATCCTTTATTTATTCCCGAACATCGCTTTGACAATACCGTTGCCGCTAAAGCTGCTTATACCATTGGACATTATGAAAGCATCGGTTTCGCACCATTTTCTATCGAATCTACAAATGACCCGGAAAATGAACCCCTGGGCAAAATGTATAATTTGATAACTCAACTGACACCGATAATCGCAGCTCATCATGGGCAGAACAAAATTGAAGGTGTATTACTTGATAAAGAAAACCAGGAAACGATTTTAAACCTGGGAAATTATGAATTCACAGTACGACATAGTTATACTCTGGGTTATGAATCGGGCAGCAAGAATGATACCTGGGATGTGACGGGCGCCATCTTTATTCAAACCGGGGAAAACGAATTTTATCTTGCGGGTTCCGGAGTTGTAATCACATTCAAAAATACAAAGAATCCGGTATTAAATGTCGGGATATTAAAAGCCGAAGAAGGAAGATTTGAAAATAATAATTGGAAAGTAATCCGGCATTTAAACGGAGATCAAATACATCAAGGAAGGCATGTGCGTATTTTATTGGCAGATGGTTTTTTAATTCAAAGATTTGAACTATATACTTATGAATGATTTTCAATACAATGATATATTAGCATATTGATCACAGATCATTCAGATATGGCTGCTTAATTTAATCTAAACTTATTAAATGCTGTATTTTCTGTAACCGAAGAAATAGATATAAAAATAAAAAATTAGGAGGAAGGGGCTTATGAGAATACTTAATTATTGCCATCCATTCAACTTCAATGCTCAGAAAGTATTTGTTTTCATAGGGTGTCTCTTTCTGCTTGCCTGCATACCGGCACTTACGCAAACCGCGGGGACAGGCACCGACAAAGTCTATCGGGAGCACATTTCCATCAACGAAGACTGGCGCTTCTATAAGTATGAGCAGGTAGCAAGAGCAGACGACCTGATCTACGATGTGCGTCCGGAGATCAAAGATCGTAGGGGCGACGATACCGAACCAACAAAAACGGAAGGTATCGAAGCAACTCAAACGGTATTCAAACCCTGGATCTTGCCGACCGGCGACGACTTCATCAAAGATCCTGCCAAACGTCATATCCGTCCCGAAGGAAATCCCGGTAACGATTTCCCGTTTGTTCAGAACGATTTCGATGATAGTTCGTGGGAGAACGTGAATCTGCCGCACGACTGGGCGATCAAAGGACCTTTTTTTAAGGGCTGGGACGCTGAAGTAGGCGGTGGCATGGGGCGCTTGCCCAGTCCCGGCGTAGCCTGGTACCGGAAGAAGCTGGACATTCCGGCATCGGATAAGGGTAAGTCCATCTTCCTCGATGTGGAGGGTGCGATGTCTTATGCCATGGTTTGGTTAAATGGTAACCTGGTCGGCGGCTGGCCTTTTGGCTATTCCTCATGGCGGTTGGATCTTACACCATATATCGTACCGGGTGGCGAAAACCAACTGTCGATTCGTTTGGATAATCCGCCTGAATCGTCGCGCTGGTATCCCGGCGGCGGAATCTACCGCAATGTCTACCTAGTTAAGACCAACCCCGTTCATGTCGGTTACTGGGGTACTCTTGTTACGACGCGGGATGTTTCCGAGGTATCCGCCACGATAAACCTGGAAGTCACTATCGACAACGACTCACATGATGATTTATTAGTTAAAGCAATTACACGGATCTTCAGCCTGGATGAAAAAGGCAATAAAACCGGCGATGCAGTTGCAACTTTTGCGCCTCTGGAAACGCCGGTTGCATCAGAAGGAAAAACCAGGGTCGAAGGTTCTGTTATTCTCGAAAATCCAAAACTGTGGGGACCGCCGCCCACGCAGACTCCAAACCTCTACGTCGCGGTAACCACCCTGTGGCAGAAAGATAAAGTAGTTGATCAATACGAAACGCGTTTCGGTATCCGTTCACTGCGTTTTGATCCGGATTCAGGTCTCTTCGTTGATAGTGAACACATCCAGATCAAAGGCGTCAACCAGCACCATGGCCTCGGCGCTCTGGGCGCTGCATTTAACACCCGCGCAGCGGAGCGTCAGCTTGAGATACTACGGGAGATGGGCTGCAACGCGATCCGTACGGCACATAACCCACCCGCTCCCGAGTTACTCGAGTTAACAGACCGGATGGGGTTTCTTGTAATGGATGAAGCATTCGATGTCTGGGAACGAGAAAAAACTCCGCTCGATTTTCACCTTATCTTTCCTGACTGGCACGAGCAGGATTTGCGCGCGCTTGTTCGTCGAGACCGAAACCATCCCTCGGTAATTATATGGAGTTTCGGCAATGAAGTTGGCGAGCAATATACCGGTGAGGAAGGCGCAGCAGTGGCGAAGCGGCTTCACGATATTATTAAAGAGGAAGACCCAACCCGTCCGACAACCAGCGCCATGAATTGGTCCAAACCGGATATGCCCTTACCCGCTGTGCAGGATGTCATCAGCTTGAACTATCAGGGTCAAGGAATTCGTCAAATCCCCGAATTCGAGGGAACCGATCGAATACGTACTCCCCCGATGTATGCTCCATTCCATGAGAAATTTCCCGATAAAGTTACTCTAAGCAGTGAAACCGCCCACGCAATGAGCAGCCGTGGGATTTATCTTTTTCCCGTAGTGCAGAGGATTAGTGATATCGTGCGGGATGGCAGAGGAGGCGATCCAAAGATTTGCCATGTGAGTTCCTACGAACTCCATGCTACCGACTATGGCTCCTCAGCTGATAAGGTTTTCCGTTCTATCCAGCAGCACCCTTTCGTAGCGGGTGAGTTTGTTTGGACAGGTTGGGATTATCTCGGCGAACCCACACCATACTATAGCGTCCGCAGTTCGTACGGCGGGATTATCGACCTTGCCGGTTTCAAGAAGGACCGCTTCTATCTTTACCAGGCTCACTGGCGTCCGGAACTGCCCTTAGCACACATCCTGCCTCACTGGAATTGGCCGGAGCGCGTCGGTAATGTGACACCTGTACATGTTTTCACCTCAGGTGATGAAGCTGAATTGTTCTTAAACGGTAAGTCACTCGGACGTAAGAAGAAAGGTCAGTATGAATACCGTCTGCGCTGGGACGAGGTGAAGTACCAGCCGGGTGAATTGAAGGTGGTAGCATATAAGAACGGAGAGAAATGGGCGGAGGATGTTGTTAGGACTACGGATGAACCAGCCATCCTTGCGGCATCGGCAGATCGCAGTGAGATTCGAGCCGACGGAAAGGATTTAGCCTTCATTACGGTACGGGTAACCGATAAGAACAGGCTTACCGTACCGCGGGCGAATAATACAATCAAATTCGAGATCGAGGGTCCCGGCGAGATAATAGCAACAGATAACGGTGATCCGACGAATTTCGTACCGTTCTCCTCACACGAGCGCAAAGCATTCAGTGGTTTAGCTCTGGTTATCATTCGCTTTAAACCTAACGCTTCAGGTTCAGTTACTGTTAGTGCAAAATCACCAGGGCTAAAGGAAGCTCGAATAGTTGTTAAAAGTAAATAATTTAAGAATAAAATAACCAAGCATGCCGGCTTGTATTATTAAGCAGGATGAAAACCTGTATTGCAAAAAGGGTGAATAACACTTATAATAAATAAAAGGATGAAAAATAAAAACAAAATTTTTACTAACAAGATTATTAATGATGTATTTTATATTCTTGTGCTTTCATTTATATTTTTTACAAATCTTTATGCACAGAATGTAGCTGTAGTAAATCTGAATAGTACTCACCAGGTGATCAGGGGATTCGGCGCCTCAAACATCCTACAATGGCGTCCTGATATGACCGCCTCTGAAATTGAAACAGCTTTTGGCACCGGGAATGGGCAACTCGGATTCACGATCTTAAGACTACGTATTCAACCTCAGAAAAGTTTATGGAGCACAAACGTTCCTACAGCACTGGAAGCTTATAATATGGGCGTAACTATCATTGCTTCTCCCTGGAATGCTCCGGATGAAATGGTTGAAACGGTAGGTGGGATAATAAGGATTCGTTATGATATGTACGACGAATACGCCGCGCACCTTGATTCTTTTAATACGTATATGACCAATAATGGTGTACCGATGTATGCTATATCTGTTCAAAATGAACCGGACATTACAGCAAGTTGGACTCAATGGACGGCTGGGGAAATGCTTACGTTTATGATAGAAAACGCCCATACTATCGGTACAAGGGTGATGGCTCCGGAATCATTTCAATTTAGATGCGTAATGTCCGACCCGATACTAAATGATGCCGAAGCTTGTGCAAATTTAGATATTGTTGCCGGACATATATATGGAGGCGGACTTGCCCCTTATCCTTTGGCAGAAAGTAAAGGGAAAGAAGTTTGGATGACTGAATATTTGATTAATAGCGGCAGCCCACCAGCCGATCTTGATATTGACATAGGTTGGACTGGCGCCATGCTTACTGCCCAGAGTATCAACGATTGTATGAATGCAAATATGAGCACGTATGTTTGGTGGTACATAGTCAGGTATTATGGTCCTATTGCTGATGGCACTTATGCCACCAAAGGAGAAGTTACAAAAAAGGGCTACGTTATGTCGCAGTTTGCCAGATTTATACGCCCCGGATATTTGAGAGTCCAGTGCGATGATAACCCGCAGAGCTATGTTTATGTTTCTGCTTACAAAGATACTACATCCTCGAGGGTTGTTATTGTAGCAATAAACACTGCATCGTTTGATAAAAATCAGACATTTGTTTTTCAAAATGGTCTTGTTGAAATAGTTAGACCTTATGTCACTTCAGAAACGAAAAATTGTAATCGTGAAAGCTGGATATTAGTAGCAAACGACAGTTTGACCGTTACACTCGATGCGGAAAGTATAACGACTTTTGTGTCGTATGATCTCGAAATAGTAAAATTCGAGGATCCAGCATCAGTCAGGCTTTATCAAAACTATCCAAATCCGTTCAATCAATCGACGCGAATCGATTTTGAAGTTCCTGAAAAATCATTTGTTTCTCTGGTAGTTCATAATCTTCTTGGTCAAGAAGTAGCCGTAATTGCAGAAAAAGAGTATTCTGCGGGAGTGCATTCCGTGACATTCGATGCTTCGAATTTAGCAAATGGAATCTATTTTTATACATTAAGAACAGGGGGTTTCATAGATACGAAAAAAATGTATATTATAAGATAGGGACTTTTTTAAAAGTGGATAATTTAAAGGAGAATATGTTGAAAAATAAAAACAAAGTTTTTACTAACAGGATTATCAATGAGGTGTTTTTTATTCTTCTGCTTTCATTTATATTTTCTACAAATGTTTATGCACAGAATACAGCTGTAGTAGACCTGGATAGTACTCACCAGGTGATTAGGGGATTCGGCGCCGCAAACATCCTTCCATGGCGAGATACTATGACTACTGAGGAAATAAATACAGCTTTTGATACCGGAGATGGTCAAATTGGATTCTCAATACTTCGTCTCCGGGTTCCATATCAACAAAGTGAATTCAGCGTCAACGTTTCTAATGCCCCGGCGGCGCATACACTTGGTGTGACCCTTATCGCATCGCCCTGGTCTCCCCCTCCGGAAATGAAAACCAACGACAGTATTGTTTACGGTGAACTTGAGGAAGAATATTATGACGATTTTGCCGCTCATTTAGATTCCTTCGTTAATTACATGGCGGGAAACGATGCGCCAATATATGCCATATCCGTTCAAAATGAACCGGATGTGGGCGACGTTGGATATGAATCATGTGATTGGAATGCTTCACAAATGGTTACTTTTATGGAAGAAAACGCTTCGTCAATCGGAACTAGAATCATGGCTCCGGAATCATATCATTTCAGCCGTCCAATGTCTGACCCGATACTAAATGATGCAGAAGCTTGTGCAAATTTGGATATTGTTGCCGGGCATATATATGGAGGCGGGCTTGCCCCTTATCCTCTTGCCGAGGAAAAAGGAAAAGAAATATGGATGACTGAATATTTGATAAATAGCGGCAGCCCACCAGCCGATCTTGATATTGACATAGGTTGGACTGGCGCCATGCTTACTGCCCAGAGTATCAACGATTGTATGAATGCAAATATGAGCGCGTATGTATGGTGGTACATAGTCAGGTATTATGGTCCTATTGCTGATGGGACTTATGCCACCAAAGGAGACGTTACAAAAAAGGGTTACGTTATGTCGCAGTTTGCCAGATTTATACGTCCTGGATATTTGAGAGTCCAGTGCGATGATAACCCGCAGAGCTATGTTTATGCTTCTGCTTACAGAAACAGTACATTATCAAAGGTTGTTATTGTCGCAATAAACACTGCCTCGTTTGCGAGAAATCAGACATTTGCTTTCCAGGACGGTGATGTTGAAATATTTACACCTTACGTCACTTCAGAAACGAAAAATTGTAGTGAAGAAACCTCTATATTAGTAACAAACGACAGTTTAGACGTTACCCTTGATGCACGAAGCGTAACGACTTTTGTATCGGGTGAGATTGTCATGGTCGATGAGGATCCACTGTCATTCAAGCTGTATCAAAATTATCCAAATCCGTTCAATCGATCGACGCGCATCGATTTTGAAGTTCCTGAAAAATCATTTGTTTCTCTGGTAGTTCATAATCTTCTTGGTCAAGAAGTAGCCGTAATTGCAGAAAAAGAGTTCTCTACAGGTATGCATTCCGTAACATTCGATGCTTCGCATCTGGCTAATGGGATCTATTTCTATACATTAAGAGCAGGGGGTTTAATAGATACCAAAAAAACGCTTATTATAAGATAGGGACTTTTTTAAAAAGGAAATAATCGATATGAAAAAATATATCTGTTGTTAAAAAGATGAAAATTGAGAATTAAACAAGAAGGCATAGTCACTAAGATGGAGTTAAGAATGAAAATATTTCCGAAAGCAATTTTAGCAATTTTGATCCTATCTTCTTGCGCATCGATCAATTCAAATACACAGAAAACGCAAAGCGATAATGGTGATGGAACTTATACCAATCCCGTCATAGCTTCTGATTTCCCCGACCCGGATGTCATTCTTGTAGACGATGTCTATTACTTCGTGTCGACGAGTATGTTTGTTTTTCCAGGGGTAACAATTCTAAAATCCTATGACCTTGTAAACTGGGAGTTTTGCTCTAATGCTGTACCACGTTTTGATTTCAGCCCCTGCTACGATCTGGATGGCTGCAGCCGATACGGCCATGGCCAATGGGCAACCAGCTTAAAGTATCATAACGGAAAATTTTATTTATTATTTATCACACTCGATGAAGGTGGATTTGTATGTACGGCAGACAAAGCTGAAGGTCCCTGGGAAATCAAACATCTGCCCAGAGGATTTTATGATCCCGGTTTGTTCTTTGATGATGATGACGGGAAAATATATGTTGCGCATGGTTATTGCGAAATCAGTATCACCGAAATTGATTCAAATTTTGAAGCAAAGGGTGAAGACGTTTTGGTTTATACCGGAGATATTCGGAAAGGGCTCGAGGGCGCTCATGTATATAAAATAAATGGTTATTATTATCTATATTGCACTTATGGAGGTTTGGACGGATTTCAGGTAGCGCTTCGTTCAAGAAATATATACGGTCCTTATGAACAAAAGGTGGTAATCAGGGATACTACAAAAGGCCCGAATTATGGAATACATCAGGGAGCTCTTATAAAAACACAGACCGGAGAATGGTGGACCATGCTCTTTGTTGATAGCGGACCTTTTGGACGATTTCCTTCATTGCAACCCGTTACCTGGCAGGACGGCTGGCCAATGGTTGGAGTAAACGGAAAAGCGGTTGTAACTTACAAAAAACCAGATGTAGGAAAAGAATACCCGATTAAGCCTTTCCCGACTTCTGATGAATTTGATAATACTGAATTGGGTATGCAATGGGGCTGGAATCATAACCCTGAACCATCAAAATGGTCTTTATCGAAAAACCCAGGATATTTGCGACTAGAAACAGTCAAAGTAGTAAAAAATTTAACCGAAGCCCGTAATACACTTACCCAAAGAATGTTTGCTTACTATTCGGATTCAACAGCTACGGTGGGTACCGTTAAAATGGATTTTGACAATATGAAAGAAGGCGATATTGCTGGTTTGGCTATTTTTCAGGATCCCTATGCATACATTGGAATAAAAAAAATAAACGGACAGAATTACGTTATCATGGTCAACAATGGGGAAACCGTTGATTCGGTAGCGGTAAACGCTCAGGCAATCTATCTTCGGGCTAACCCGTTTTATGGTTCCGGTGCTGCCATGTATTACGGTGGAGAGACGGTCCCCGGTACCGGCACTACTAGGTTTTCTTATAGTTTGGATAATAAATCATTTACAAAGATTGGGAATGAGATGCAAATGCAATTCAAACTTACTGTTTTTACAGGGAATAAATTCTGTCTTTTTAATTACGCAACAAAAGAACCTGGCGGTTATGTTGATTTTGAATGGTTTCGAGTGACGCCAGTTGTAAAAAAATGATATATTACAATGATGGTAGGAGAAAAAAAGAAAAGATTATTTATATTTCTGAGTTGTTATTTCATAATGGGAAATTACGGGTACGGACAATCTCCATCGTTTCAAACTTATATGAACCCTGTTATTCCCGGAGACCACCCGGACTGCACTTTAACAAAAATAGGTATAATTTTCCACAATTAAATAGAGGAATAATAAATGTCTTTTATCTTAACTTTTTATTTTTAAATGAATTAAAGGGGGAATCTTTATGATAATATTGATTTTAACAATTGGTTTCAGTATGTCAATATCTTTTCTATGTTCTATTTTTGAAGCATGTTTGCTCAGTGTATCAAGTGTTGACATAGGCAAAATATCAGTAAGAAAGCCGAACCGCTCTTGTATATTAAGCACTTTCAAAGATAATATCCAAAAACCAATAATGCCGAGAGCTAGGATTGTATACTTTTACATATTTTTATGCGGTTTACTTCTGGCGGCACTGCCTGCCAAGTCACAACAAACCTTCTGTAATCCTTTAAATCTAAATTATAGATTTATGGGTGATGCCATTGATGCCCGTGAAGCCGCTGACCCGGTTATAATTTTATTCAAAGATGACTATTATCTTTTTGCTTCTCGCTCAGGTGGCTATTGGACCTCAACAGATCTTCATGATTGGACGCTTATTATTCCGACTGGTATCGACATCGAAACTTATGCACCTGCTGCATTAGTTATAGGGGATACTGTATATTATACTGCTTTAGGATCTGGTAGAATCTACAAGACTGCCGACCCGAAATCAGGTGTTTGGACGGAAGGACCAAGTATTGGATCGTATGGCGATCCGGCTCTTTTCCTCGATGATGATGAAAGGTTATATATGTACCATGGATTAACTAATACAACAACCAGTGCGAATATTCGTATGGTTGAACTCGACCCCCTAACATTTCAGGAAAAAGGTAGTCAAATCGACTTGGTTTTTTCAATGGCTTCATCACATGGGTGGGAAAGACGAGGAGATGATAATTTGTTGGATGAACAGCCTTGGATTGAGGGATCGTGGATGAACAAAATAAATAATAAATACTACCTTCATTATGCTGCCCCAGGGACGGAGTTCAAAACGTATGCAGATGGTATCTACGTATCGTCTGATTCAGCAAAAGGTCCCTTTCAATATGCAACATACAGTCCTTTTTCATTTAAACCGACCGGTTTTATCTCAGGGGCGGGACATGGTTGCACATTTATGGATAAAGATAGTAATTATTGGCATATTGCAACGATGACTATCTCGGTCAAACATATGTTCGAACGCCGTTTATGTCTTTTCCCTGTTGATGTTGATGCTGATAGCAACATTCGCTGTAATACGGTCTTCGGCGATTACCCCCAATATCTTCCTGGTGTAAAGAGCGATCCAATCAATGAAAATTTTGCCGGTATGCTCTTATTGTCTCATAAAAAATATGTCACAGCTTCTTCCTCTTTAAGTGATCATGGTATTGAAAATGCGGTTGATGAAGATGCTCGTACTTATTGGTCTGCTCAAAGTGGTGATCCCGGTGAATGGATGTTGATCGATTTAGGTAAGGAATGTTATATTGAAGCTATTCAGGTAAATTTTGCGGAACATAATACTGTTCCCGGCCTTGTCCGTGGTCGCGACAATATATTATATGAAAGATACATCATCGAAAAATCCAACGATGGCATGATTTGGGATATGCTCGTTGATAAAAGTCTAAATATGCAGGACGTTCCTCACGATTTTATTGAAATGGCTTCTGCTGTCCAAGCGCGTTATATTAAGCTTACAAACATATTTACTCCCGGGGAAGGAAATTTTGCGGTTCGCGATCTTCGAGCGTTCGGAAATTCAAATCAAGCTGTTTTTACACCAGTTACTGAATTTACTGTGGAGCCTGATACTGATGAACGTAACGCTGTAGTCCGCTGGGACTCAGTCCCAAATGCAGATGGTTATGTCATACGCTATGGTATAGCATCAGATAAACTGTATAACAATTATATGGTTTATGATGTGGATAGCATCGCAATACATAGTCTTAATACGGGAGTAGATTATTATTTTAGTGTTGAGGCGTTTGATGGTGGTACAGATTATTATTACTCTGTCGGTGAATTTCGATCTTTTAAATCAGGGGATTGGGACGATGTTAATACTTGGGAGCAATATGACGGTTCGGCATGGATTAATCCTGTAGCTAGTATTCCGACTCTATCCGACGGAGTAATAACTATTCTTACTGGAGATACGGTGGCTGTAACGACAGCGGATTCGATAGATCAAGTCATTATTTCGTCTGGCGGTTATTTGGTGATTAATCCTGGTATTACATTGTTGGTTAAAGATGGAATTGGAACGGATTTGGCAGTCAATGGAACTTTAATAAATTCTGGCTCTATCACACAGGAAATATCTGTGACAATAAGTTTTTTAGACGGCAGTCGATATGTGCATGGGCAGAACGGTGGCTCAATCCCAGTGTTGATGTGGGGAAAGGGATCGACTTGTGAAGTCAGCAGTGTTACGAGTGACTTGCCATCAGGTTTAGGACAGAATTTTTACCATTTCACGTGGAATTGTTCGGGGCAGGCATTGGATGTAAGTATGGGATGGAATGGAGATACGATAGGAGGAAATATAAATATACAGAACACAGGAACAGGTGTATGGCAATTATGTAATCCAACTGCAGGCACACCAGTAGTTATAAATATTAATGGCGATTTTAATCAGACATCGGGGATATTTGCTACGCATATGTCGAATGAAGGAGGGACATCTGTTACTATAAACCAAGGTGGTAGTATGAACATAACAGGAAGTCAGTTTAATATAAGCGGAGGAACACAAGGAGGGACAGGTACTACGGTATGGAATCTAACCAATGGTAATTTTTCTATTTCAGATGCAAGTATACAGAGCGGCACGACAACGCCGTCAGGAGCGGGATTTGTATTTAAGAAGGCAGGGACACAGAATTTGAATATAGGGTCAGGTAATACGATAGGGGCATTACCGATAGAGGTAAGCAGTGGGACGACATTGAATATTGGGACAAGTGAATTGACGGGTAATGGTCACTTTATTCTAAATTCAGGAGCTACATTAGAGACAGCACACGCCAATGGAATAGACGGTAGTATACAGATAGGTGACACGAGCATATTAAGCAAGTCAGCAAATTATACATATAATGGGAGTGTAGCCCAGGTAACGGGTAGCTTTTTACCAGATACGGTGAATAACCTGACATTGAATAACAGTATGGGATTGACGCTGTCACAGGATGTAGTTGTAAATGGAGTGATGGAGATGAAGGGGGGATTGATACAAGCAGGAAGTGGGGCATTGAGCTATGGTGAGGATGGGGTTTTGAAATATTCGGGTAGTAGTGCTCAGACGACAGGAGAGATAGAATTTCTGGCTGTAGAGGGTCCAAAGGATTTATTAATTTCGAATACATCAGGAGTAACATTGCACGCATCGAGGCAGATAAGAGGTAATTTGAATTTAGAAGGTAAGTTAGTGTTAGAAGCAAATACATTGACAGCGGGGGCAGTAACAACGGCGTCAGTGACTAAGATGTTTGTAAACACAGACGGAGGAGGAAAGTTGAGGGTGCCGGTGGGTAATTCTACAGAGGTATTATATCCTATAGGAGCCAGTGGCAGGTTTTCATATTGTCCTGTATGGATAACGAATAATGGAGACAGTGATACGATAACGGTAGGAGCAGTCATGGATACGGTGTATGCATCTACGAAGCCACGTATTAAGTTAAAGTGGAGTATAGAGGGTAGTGGTGGCAGTGGAGATTATGCAATGAAGTTTGGATGGACTCCGACTTCACTACATGAGAACAGTTTATTTATGACAAGCAGAGAGGATAATGCGAGGATATTTTTGATAGGGGAAACTGATACAGTAGAGGCAGGTAGTGGAGATTACGAGTTTAATTTTTCAATAAGGCCTTATACTGTCAAGCGTGGAGGGATAAGTGAGTTAGGTACATTTGCGGTAGGGAGGTTTGATTCAGCATGGACGGGAGTAGCAGAAGAGATGCCGAGAAGTTATCGTTTGATGCAGAATTATCCTAATCCGTTTAACCGGGTGACAGTGATAAGATATGAATTGCCGAGGGAAGAAGAGGTAGAGTTAGTTATCTATAATTTACTTGGGCAAGAGATATCAGTATTGGATAGTGGTAAAAAGGAAGCAGGTTATTATAAAGTGGAGTGGAAGGCATCGAATTTGCCAGCAGGTCTATATTTCTACAGATTGAAAGCTGGCTCTTTCACCGATACAAAAAAATTGTTATTTGTTAAATGATATATCACAACAATAGTAGGAGGAAAAAATGAAAAAATTATTCGTATTGTTGAGTTTTTATTTCATAATGGGGAATTACGGATACGGACAATCTCCATCGTTTCAAACTTATATGAATCCAGTTATTCCCGGAGACCACCCGGACTGCACTTTAACAAAAATAGGCGATGATTTTTATACAACGGGTTCATCTTTCAATGTAACACCGGTTATTTTTCATTCAACCGATTTGGTTCATTGGAAAGCAATCGCCCAACCTGTAAAAGCATCGTGGTCAAATTACGGTGACTCACCCGGAGGCGGATGTTGGGGAGGGCACATGGTATATTATAACGGTCAATACTGGGATTTCTTTTCACGATCAAATACGATGTATTTTGTTACAGCGAGTGATCCCAGTGGACCCTGGAGCGATCCGGTACAGGTGGCTAATCCTCCGCAACTTCCTTATACATTAGGATATGACAATTCCATATTCATCGATGATGACGGCGAATGGTATCTGGTTGTCAAAAACGGCCAACCCAATGGTGGTATTGTAGAATTGGGAACTGACGGACAACCTACAGGTGTAGTTTATAATCTTGACTGGTTAAATCCGGCACCTGGTTACCCATATAGCTGGGCAGAAGGCCCGGTAATGTGGAAATATGGAGGTTATTATTATTATTCGTTTGCCCGGGATTTAGCCGGGGGCCAAAAGGTCATGAGAAGCGAAATACTTACCGCTAGTGAAGAGTCATGGGAAATGCTGGGTGATTTTTTTAATGAAAGCGATCCTAAGAAATCGGGTGCTCTTTTTACAAGCCCGAATCATGCCTCACCCGTGGTGATGCTGGATGATAGTACCCATTGGGTGGTTCATCCTTTGTATGCAAAAGGTGAATGGCAAGGACAGGGACGACAGGGACTTTTAAACCAGGTTCGTTATGATGCTAATTTAAAGCCTGTTGCTGATTACCCTATCAATCATTACTTCACTGCACCAGAACTGCCAAGCAGTGGTATTCCCTGGATGGTGCCAAAATCCGATTTTTTCGATTCTGAAAATTTAGACCCCGAATGGTCATTTTTAGGTTATACACCTGATGCCTTACATTCCCTAACCGACCGGACCGGATGGTTGCGTTTATCACCTAAGAACAGTACAACAGCAAATACTGTTATAAAGAATGACGGGGAACATAATTATTCGCTCATAACACGTCTTGAATTCGATCCGCAGTCGACGAATGGCGAGGCCGGGCTCAGAATTATGAGAGGGGACCAAAAGATGTTTGTAAAATTATGCAGTTCTGTAAATGAGGACAGTAATAAAGTAATAGCATTCAGTTTTGAAGACACAAGATACGAAATCGATAATACGGTGGGAGATACCTTGTGGCTCAGGATCATCCGGGAAAACCATATTGTTAGGGGTTATTTCAGCGGTGATAGCATTGATTGGGTACAAGTCGGCGAAAGCTTTGATATATCTGAAATTGATTCATATTACGATTTTTCAACATTTACCGGAACCAGGCAGGGATTGTATGTTCAGGGGGTAAGTGACGCATTTTTTGATCTCTATATTTATCGTGATGCATATACCCCTATCATGGCTGCATGCCCGGCCAACCAATTTGGCGCATATAGAACATCATCAGTATTGGATAGTATACATAATAACGATTGGGCACTGTATGCAGGGGTCGAATTTGGTGGCAACGCTAATTATCCGAAAAGCCCTGATTCAATCGGAGTCGTAGCTTCAAGTGCCACTTCTGGTGGTGTCGTTGAAGTATGGCTTGATTCGATTGATACAGGTAATAAAATTGCAGAATGTAATATCAGCAATACCGGTAGCTGGACCACGTTCGCAACTTTCACGGCCAATGTTTCAGTGCCTGTTTCTGGCAATCATGATGTCTATTTGAAATTCAGAGGGGCCAGTGCTGATAAGCTTTTCATACTTCAGTGGCTGACTTTTATTGGTACATCCTCTTTGTTAGAACCTGTAGAAATGACTCTTGACTCGTGCCGTGTCGTCCCAAATCCCTTGAACGTTAGAGATCCAAAACAGCATTTTATAGATGACCCAAATAAGATAGCATTTCATAGGTTAACAGAAAAATGCACAATCAGGATTTTTACCGAGTCAGGAGAGCTGGTAAAAACTCTGAAACATGATGGTGGTGGAACTGAATTCTGGAAGATAATAGAAGAGGGCGGAACCGCGGTTAACAACCAGGGACCGGCAAGTGGTCTTTATATAGCTCATATACAGGATGACGATACAGGCGAAAGCGTCTTCCGCAAGTTTGTAATAATAAGGTAAGGGGGTAAAAAGATGAAGAAATTTATTGTTTTCATATCTTTAATAATGTTTGTTTTTTCGATCACTTCTTACTCTCAGGATAAAGTTGCCCAGACAGGCGTTAAAATGCTTGATGTAGGTGCGGGAGCTCGTGCTTGTGGTATGGGAGAAGCTTATACTGTGGTAGGGCAGGATGCTGACGCTCTTTTCTATAATCCCTCATGTATAGGTGAAATCGACGACCGTTTTGATTTATCAATAGGTATGACACAGTGGTTTGCCGACATTAATTACGGTTATCTGGCGTTTGTTTTTAATACTGGAGTATGGGGAAATTTCGGCATCAGTGCTATAGTGCCTGACTATGGAGAAATTTATGGCACGGAGATTGATACTCTTGCCGAATTAGGTTTTGTAGAAACCGGTATGGTAGATGTAAGCTCATATTGTATAGGTTTTGCTTATGCCAGAGAATTTACCGATAAGTTTACTGTCGGAGCCCAGATTAAATATGTTATGCAGCAGCTGGGAGCAAGTTCAGACCCCGAAGATCCTGAGATAATGAGAGATAACGTGCTTAATACTCTGTCTTATGACTTTGGTCTCCTTTTTTATCCTGGTTTTAAGAGTTTTGCCTTCGGAATGTCTGTACGGAATTTTTCTCCCAGGGTAAAATATGAAATGATTGGATTTGAGTTGCCTCTGACCTTTGCGCTCGGGGTAGGTTTTGATTTAATGGATTTCTTCGGAGAATATCCTGATTATTCGCTTAATATAGGAGTGGACATGGTTCATCCTCGTGATTGGCAGGAACTTTATCACCTGGGTGGAGAATTAGCATACAAAGATATGATTTTCCTTCGAGCAGGATATAAATTCAGATATTCCCAGGAGGGTTTAAATGCGGGGATTGGATTTAGATTTGGAGGCGTCAGGATTGATTATTCCTATAGTGAATTTGAGCTATTCGACATTATAAACAGAGTATCTGTGGGATTTGCGTTTTAGCAAAATTTAAAATGATTTTAATTAGATAAAGCTGAAAGTTCAGGCAGTTCATCAGACTGGCGGAAGTATAAATCATGTTATCTTCTTCATTTGGGGAGGAAATCGAAAAACTCGAAAACAAGGAAAAGGCGACTTTCAGGTCTTAGGTCTTAGGTGTTCGGTATTAGTTTCCGCCCTGCCAAATCAAATATTTTAAAAACAAAAAAGGGGATCAAACTTCCAATTCAAAACTAAAAAATTAAGGAACATTTTTAAATTTTACGGTTGATATACGTACAGGGTCGGAGAAATCCTACAACCAGTGATGACTATAGTATAAGTTTAATTCTCTTGAAATCCCTCAAAATCTCCTTCAGTAAACATCGTGCCGGTTTCACCATTATCACTTGAATTATTAACATTTTCCCATCGATATGACAACATTACGTTTGCACTGGCACTCACCTTCATATATTCGGTTTGTTCTCCGGGCATCAAATATTCATCTAGCCCCGTGAAAAGCTGGTTGTTAAACTTTATTTTTGAAATTTTATAATTTTCCAAACTATTTATAACCCTCAAATCGGGATTATCTGGGTTATTACCTGGGTCTACGCAACCAAACATTAAAAATACGATAGCCAAGCAAAATAATAAATTAAATTTTTTCATTGTTACTCCTTTCCTATAGCATAAACAGAAAATCTCAAAAAATCAAGGGTTTTTCTTGCAGAAAAAAACAAAAAACCAGTCCGAACCTTGTTTTAAAAAACAGGCAATTAACTTCTTCGAATAGAAGTCCTTTTATTTTTATTTCTTCTGCTTGCTCTGCATCAAAAAATATATTGAAAACACAAGAGTTTTTCTTAAGATATTATAATAATAAAAAAAGGGAGGTTTTTTATGACCCTAATAATTTCTTTACTTTTAGTTGCTCAAGGTGTCGTGGAAACAAACAGCCCTCGCTGGGATTCCCCGGATATACTTATCGAAGAATCTCTTGGTAGCTATGTAGATTTCGCCGCGGATTACAATTATTCAAACGGGAATATATATGTTGCGTGTATCCCTGATTCAGGAACTTATTTCGGTCCTGAAAACTGCTGGGGACTTCTTCTCTTCCGTTCGACCGACTATGGTTTGTCCTGGAACTTACTGCACTCCGAAATTTTCTCTCCAGGATGCTTGGGTAAGGAAACAGATCTCGTGGTCACAAGGAGTGACACAGCATATGTTCTTTTTAGCTATTACGTCAGAGGTGATAATGATGATGAAATTGCTTTAGAAAAAATATACGAGGAGGAGGGTGGAACCTGGAAAAGAGACCCGCTTCCGCTAATCCCTAATATAAGAGTTCCTGAAATCCGTTCTCCTAAACTCGTGAGAGATGATTTCAATGATTTCTATTTGTATATGTCATATATTACTATTAATCCCGATAGAGATTCTCTTATTATTTTACGCTCCACCGACAGAGGATACAATTGGAACAACCTCCTGCGAGCCAACTCCGCAGCAGAATGGCAGGACCACGATATTGCCGTTGCTGATTCCAGTCTATACCACTTATCAACATTCCAACATCTAAATAATCAGACTCTGCAATTTACATACTGGAGGGACAGAGGTACACCTACTGATGTAATAAATATTCTTGAAGTCAATACGAACAGCAACGGACAAATTAAATATCCGAGAATAGGAGCTACCACAACACTGCCCGATTCCACGCAGTTAGTTTACGCCTTCTATTCCCAGGAGGATTCAATCACCGGAAATTATGATTTACTTTATCTGTATTCGGAAAATGGAGGAAAAGTTTGGGATAGTATTCCTGACACACTTGCAGATGAAAGCTATTCACCGGTACTCTGTGATCTACGAGGGTATCAAGTTGCTCCCAACAAGTGGATGGATATCGCTTACTGTTTTACATCTTCTACTCCAGCTTTCGAGAACTTCTGGTGCTGGTCCTCAGAAGATGAGCCTACGAATTGGCAGGGTATTGCTTCTGTGGGTACAGGAGCAAACAGGTCAATCCCGGAACTTGTTTACTCCCCCGGAGCATCCGGAGGCGGAGGTGTAGTTGTATATAATGACTCCCTCGGCAACTTATGGTTTGACGCTCCCTGGAGAGAGAGCGGGATTGTTGAGGTCACCGGTAAGAATAGAGATAAAATCGGCAGTAAGATTATACTTGCTGGAAGTATAGTAGAAGTGGGTTCGGCAGGTGCTACAGTTTACGATGTAACAGGAAGAGCGATAAAAATATTAAACACCAATTCCTGGGATTTAAAGGATGGAGAGGGCAAAGAAGTCAACCCCGGCATTTACTTCACTGTCGACAAGGAAAACGGCAACAGAATAAAACTCTCGGTAATAAAATAGCTTGATTTGAAATTAGAATAAAAAATGGAGGGCAAGTCTAGCCCTCCATTTTTTCACGTCTTTTCTGCTTCTATTTCTTCAAATAAAACGACTATTTAGTTTAGAGTTGCTGTAAACCTGAGGGAAAAATCGTAGCCACTCCACTTCAAATCAACGCCTTTCTCCGGCACAGAGTGAAAACCAAATGAACCTGCCACTCCCAGACCCCAACTGCTACCAACCCACCATTCTTTTCCTAAGGTCATATCAAGAGCTATTCCATTATCTGTACCCCCACCTGACTCTTCAGACAGCGCTCCTATACCTATTGACGGCGATAAATAAATATTAATAGGCATAATATAATATGTTACTCCAACTCCAACAGCAGAAAGCAAAATGCTTTCATCAGAAGTTGCAGTAATTCCGAGAATCTCTACATCAGGCTCGAGCATCATCCAACCGAATAGTGTTGCATGTAAGGCCAGGTTTGGCAATATCCCGCCTCCAATAGCAATGTTAGTATTACTCGACGAACCAGAAAACTTCAATGCATCATCATTGAATGAGGTTTGAGATGCGCCGCCTCCACCCGATAGTCTAAGAAAGAATCCTCCGACATGGTCTCGAGAACCCGCAAATAAATCCGTTGATGACAACACCAGGATAAGACAAACAAATATAACTGTTCTGGTAAACAAACTTTTCCGCATAAATTACCTCCTTTTTTGGATTAAAATATTTAACAAATTATCATTTCCACCACAGAAGCGTCTACTATAATTGTATATAAGTGTAAGCAAAAAACACCAAAAAATCAAGAGTTTTTCTTCTAAAAACCGGTTTGGTTTTTAGAAGAAAAACTAAAGAGAAGTCTGCGATTTTGTTTTAAAAAATAAGCAATTGACTTTAAATATAAGTGCTTCAGCTTTTTAATTATTGTTTTGCTATTTTTGTAGCACCTGTTAGAGCATCGATATTAACTGTAGAATCAAATTTTGCTTGCATAGGTCCTTCATGGGCAGCTTGCATAAGCTTCCAGTGACTGACCGTTACCGGTCCATCGATCAATTCCGGTATGTTATAGTTCTTGATATACGTATCATAAAACGTGGGGTCTTTTTGCGGCATTAAAAATGACTTATACACATTTCCCAGTGAATCAACATAACTAAAATATAATCTGGAACACAGGCCATCTTTTCTTTTACTGGCGAAAACAAACCACCGACTATTGCTTGACCAACTATGATAACTTTCACTATGTTCACTATTGATATTAAGTTTCCTGTACTTTTTTGTTTTTAGATCTAACATATAAAGATCACTGGATGGAAAATTTATGGAAAAATATCCGTAATCACTCATACAAAATAATAGATATTTCCCATCAGGAGAAATTTTTGGGAAAGAAATACTTTTTCCGGTTTCTGCAGCTGTAATAATTGGCTCTACGTCACCCCAATGATTCGTTTCAACCTCATAGGATATACGCATAAGATCATATTTCAATTCATTATATTTCTTATTATCTGTCAATTCAGGCCCACTGCAGAAATATAAATACTTGCCATCAGGACTCCAATTAGGCAAATTCTCCATTCGCTTTGTTGAAACTTTTGGGGATGTTGTTATTGTATTTGTTTGTATGTCATAAACAATTAAATCAGAAGCTTTATCAGATACATAAATACTCTTATCTTTCCCGGCATGAAACGACTGATATATTTTATTAACCGAAAAAGCGATATGATTTCCATCAGGATGCCAGGCAGGATAAACGCCGGCAGACATTGTATATTTTGTTCCGGTATTCAATTTATTCACATTGGCGTTTTTAACGAGCATCGTTCCGCCGTAATTGCCCCTCATGTGAAACATCATGGTTTCCGGATTATTATTACAAAAAGAATGACAGTTCATGCAGTTCTGCCTGGTGCCTCTATTCGTGAAAATAGCAGATTCATCAAAATTTTCGACGTTACGTTGATAAATACCCATTTCCCACCACAACACATAGCCCGGATTAATCAATCGATAAGCAACGTAGCTGTCAATTTTCTCTTTAGTAATTTTATTCTCTATTGTGCGAAACTTATTCCACCTGTTATTCTGATCCTTTAGATATATATCGATATACAGTTCTTTACCCCGGTTTTCCGATAAATTAGCTTTCCATTTTTTTATCGGGATCATCACAATGTTCTTTTTGGTCTTTATCCGAATATGATCGCTGTCTTCGGTATTCATATAAATATCGACATAAAATTCCGATCCTTCTTCATTAATCTTAAAATTCAAAGGAGCGATGTTCGGAGGTATAGCGATACCCGTATAATCCGGATCTATATTGGGCAACCTATCAATTTCTGTATATCCCCCGTTAATTGGATTGGCTGAATTGGCGCAATTTTGTAATCCAAAAAGGATTGAAATAATTCCAATAAATGCTGCCGTTATGGGTTTAAAAAATATCTTCATCGATTATTCTCCTTTTCAATTCAAGTTTTGTTTTATTTGGATTAATAAAACGTACATAATACCAATATGTGTTATGGAATTCTTTCTCCAGAGCTTCTTTTGCTTCTACTTCATTTCTGGATTTAGAAAGAATGATATTGAACTGTTCGAATCGTTCAATTGTCTGTGGATTAATACTTTGTTCAATCATAATATTTTTTGATTGAAATACAGGCTTAACTAATAATAGCGCTTCTTCTATATGGCGCGGGAATTTCCTATAGCCTAATTCTCTAAATTTATTGAGATGATTCAGCAAATCCCCTAATCTACATTCAAGTAAATAATATGCCATTAAATATTCAAAAGCCATTTTATTGTTTTCGTTTTCCTTTAATAGTTTGATTAAATCAAGATTAGGATTTTTGTTGGCGATAAAAAAATCAAATTCCGGCTTTTGTATACGTTTCAATTTAATTAAACTATCAGATTCTATTAATAACTCGTTAAAAAGATAGTTCTCATAATGCTTAACCCATTTTTTATGCAAAATACTCTTGTTAAGAAGATCTAAAAATTTTTTTGCAACAACATATTTCCCGTTGATAATATTGGTCAGAGTAAGTCTTTTTAGAATTCTTGGATTATATTTAAATTTTGTCTGCCCCTCATAAGCCATAACTTGAGAAGCATTGATATGTCCCAAATCAAAATATAGATCGCTGGCTGGAATTGCAACTTGACTGGCAATGATTTTATCAATAAATAAACCATCAGTCCCTAACAATTGAGGATAATTGAATAGATTATCAAGCAATTGTCCGGTATAATATAATGCTATATTTACATTGAAATTTACCAGTCTATCATATTTGTATATTTCCTGGGACAAACTTAAAAGCTTTTCCCATTTGCCTTGTTCCGCAAGATAATCAATCTGAATCTTCTTTTTTTCTCCCCTGTCAAAAGAAAATGTTAGTATACAAACTACAGCAAGTATAATAATAATTGATTGTGCTGATATATGATGTAACCTTGCCAATAATTTGTTTTGGTTTTTAATCTTGCCTTTGATATATTTCAAATAAACGAAAAGCCCCATTTTCAGCACTGGCAGAGAAAGGAAAAATAAATAAAAATATAAATTGGGTTTGAATAAAAAAGGCTCATAATAAAATACATAAGGAACAATGTAAAGATATGCTTCTTTAAGATTAATCGTAAACAAATATCGTGCTGCAATATAAGGATATATGAAGTATACTACGACATTAAGTCCGGCATAAATATATTTTCCCCGATCTTCCCGGAAAAGTAACTCGTGTAACACACAAAGTACAACATAAAATAAATATGCCCATCCACCCAGCATGTAATAAATTAAACAGGATAGAAAAACGATGAATGTTTTGTATCGATTCGGAATCTTTACATAAGCAAGGAAAAAGAGGAGAGCAAATAAATATTTAGCAGTTATTAATAAGGGAAAATTATAATGGTTTTGTATAATTAGCAATAAACCGATAGGCAGAAAAGAAAGAATTAAAGAATATTTAAAATTCTCAATTTTTTCAATAAGCTTGTAAACAATAATAAAAATAGATAAGGAAAGAGCCGAAATGATTAAGGACCCAAGCAGGTTAAAATAGAAAAATTGCAAAAAGAATTGATTAACCCACTCTACTAATCCACCGGGGTATAAGAGAAATTCCTGCAAGTAAGTTTTATCGAAGAGAAATATGGGCTGGTGATAATGATAATATAGGGATGAATTAAAAACTAAAAGATAATAAAGAAATAAAAATAGAAAGAAAGATAGAAAATAAAAAGTTGGATTACGGATTATTTCTTTTAATCTCATAATTTTCTCAATTTAAAAAATGTTTCATAAAACCGTAAATGAAAATAATAGATACAAGCCCATGCTTTTAATTTTACTATGCCTAACATAGTTCGTCAAGTTTACATATGCTTCTTTGAATTCTGATACTATAGTATTAGGTCTTACCTGGTCAAGAAGTTCAGGTTTTTTATTTATTCTGTAATTTGTGTCTTTATATTGCCCTGTAACCCCCATATTAGAATTATAAAGTAAATCTTATCTTTGTCAATATAAGAATGTTTGTGTCAGCCTACGATACAGTACAATCAATCTAAAACATCAAAACCTAATGCTCTAAAACCATTCTTCAGGCATTCGTTTTCTGTCTTTAATTCGAGTTTAGTGTTAAAGAATTCCCTTCTAATCCAGTAATTTGCCCTTAAGTAGTCAAAGAAATTCTTTTTTTCTTTTCCTTCAAGATTTAATATTTTCCTCAATTTACTGTCATCTTTCTTGATATCATATACCTTAAAAACAACCTCGGCTATAATTTCAGAGAAGTTTTCATTTTCATTAACGGTTCTATCTATATAAGGAACTTCAGGCGGAGGTAACCCTACTTTCCATTCCTTATCTATTGAAAAAAAACCACAAATAGCATCAAAAACCATCTTTGTACCCTTAACCTTTCCATCATAAGAGTAACCGGCAATATGAGAAGTGCCAACATCAACCAATTCAAGTAATTCCTTATCGATATCAGGCTCTTCCGCCCAAACGTCTAATATGGCTCCGGACAAATACCCTTTCCTTAAAGCGGACTTCAAAGCTAACCCGTCCACAACTTTACCTCTGGAAGTATTCACAAGAACACTACCACGTTTCATTTTATGCAATCTTTTTTCATCAAACAAATTCAAGGTTCTATCGACACCGGAATGGGATAAGGGAACATGCAAAGTTATAACGTCACAACTCATTAATTCATCCAGTTCCCGAAAAACACTATCTTTCGATTCTCTAAAACGGGGAGGGTCGTTTTGTAAAACTTTAAGCCCCAACCCCTCTGCCTTTTTAACAACTTTACTACCAACGTTTCCGACGCCAACAACCCCGAGACTCATTTCTTCGAGAGAAATTTTCCCTTTTCTGTTGAGCAGTAACAAACCTGCCATTACATACTCCGTAACCGAATTGGAATTACTACCCGGAGCACTTGAAAAACCTATATCTCTACTCTTTAAATACTCGATGTCTATATGGTCTATACCCGCGGTTGCAGAACCTACAAATTTAACATTACTATTCTCTAGTAGTTTTTCATCTACTTTGGTAACAGAGCGAACAACAAGGAGATCGGCATCCTTAATTGCCTCGGGGGTTATCGCCCGACCCGGAGCCAAAGTAACTTCTCCGATTAAAGAGAACGTCTCTTTCCCCAATAACACATTTTCATCGATTACTATTTTCATAGTTTAAGATAATATAACTTTAAAATATCGCCAGTTCAAAAATATCAAAAAGATACTCAACTTGACATTTATCTATAATTATGATATAATTATAGATACAACAGAGGATTTTCAGATTTTATCCTGAATTTAAATAGAATATTACCCTGTAACCTTGAAATTCAAAATCACACAGTAACGAGGAATAAGATTTATGACATATAAATTTAAAGAAAAAAACTTATCAATAATTATTTTTTGCTGGTTAATATGTTTATTTTTCTCCTTTAAAGCCTTATCTCAGGAAGAACATCCCTTGCCTTTTGCGGCAAACTGGGAGGATGGCAGCAATAATAGTTTAGAGGGCTTTACTCCTGAATGGCAGATGGATATGATCGAAAAAGGACATTGTTTGTTATTGCATATTGGGTATAACTATAGGTTAGCTGATTGGTTTGTTGAAAGTTATTTTGATGAATATTTTAAGAATCCGATTGAAAAAGCATCCAGATATGGTCTTCCTTTAGTGTTCAAAACCACTCAACCTGAATCAATGCTTTTTAGAGATCCCTGGATCAGCCTCCCTCCTGAAGAGAACCCCAATGTGGTTGAAAATGATGGAACAGTTCAGGCGAAAGTTTCTCCCTGTGGACCGGTTGAGCACTGGAGGACAGTGGGAGAAGGGTGGGTGAATCCCCCCTTACTACTCGATGCAGGATATCCCGACTCAAGGGATTGGTGGTCCAATCCTCTTTTAGCCCAACTGCAGAATTGGTATCCGGACCCCCCATTTGTAATCTGGCTTTCGAACAATGAAGCCGGCGATGTAGATTTCAGAGATGTACATGAAGACTACAGGTTCGAGGATGCATATAGCAGTGACCCGAACTATGATACCTGGCAGTTCAGGAATGAGATAATTGGCGGAAATACAGAACTTACAAATCCGGGCGCCGGTGGATATGAAACCGGACACGGTTATATCCCAAGATACAATGCTATGTTTGATGGAATGAGAAATGAACTGGATGAATGGTCGGATAAAATAAAATTTGTTGGTTATGAACATGACCCTCTATGTTTTGGCAGATGGGACGGATGGATTGCATACATTCCTTCCCCTATTCCCGGAAGGTTTTCCACGATTCCTTTTATATGGGATGGCACTTCCCCTTCTTATTATGTTAATAACTGGCAGGGAAATCGCGACTTTATAGGATGTTCACCGCAAGTGGAAGCAATGAATCTCCTGTTCCAAAGAGATTATTACAAGGAAATCAACCCTGATTTCTGGTGGGAACTATCTACCTGGTTTGACCCGGAATTTATAGAAGAATGGAAGGCAAAGGGACAAGAGATGCCTCCTGAGAGATATGGAAGTTACATAAAGTGGGGAATGTGGTTGACAAGGCCAAGAGTTGTAAGGGATTTTAAATATTCCACCGATACACGGGAAGACAGCTGGGAGTGGTATCAAACGATCGTAGATGCTGTTGATGAAGTACATGTGAATCCTACCCTGGAGCGATTCTGGAAATACAGCGAGCCTGTCTTATTAACTGACATTCCTCATCCTTACGGTGAGAGGGATGAATTCTGGCCTGAATTATTTTACAACGGTAATGAGAGAATGAGGTGGCATCAATTGCCCAATGATATAACTTATGAACCCGATTACAGTGACGACTGGGGCTCAACACATGGTAAAACTTTTAACGTTTGGATAATGGCTAATTTAATAGGAACATCTCCGGAAAGAGAGTGGTTGATATACGCATATACACCACTGGAAACGCAAATGAACGTTGTAGCTGAGTTACCTGAATACGGGAATATAACTCTTACGGCAAAACGTGGGGGAACTTATTACCTGGTGAGAGAATCCGGCTCCAACGAATACATAGAAACAGAGCCCAGTGTAAGAGCAGCAGAATTCGATGATATCGAACTTGATACGGGAGAAGCACATAGATTCAACGGCGTTTATTCCACTGCCTATAAATGTAATATTACAAATTACTCCTGGGATTTTGATGATGGGACAACCTCAGACAGTATCGCTACCAATCACTCTTTCTCGCAAGCCGGAATCTATGAAGTCGAACTTACAGTAACCTCCGACAGCGGAAAAGTTGATTCAGATACTACTATGGTTACTGTTAGTAGTGGAGGAGTAACTCCCGGTACATTTTCTTTTTCTGTTAACTCTCCAGCAAGAGAAAACGCTTTATTTGAAATCTACCTTCCCGAAGAGAGCATGGTTTCTCTGAATATATATGACGCATTAGGTCGACTCGTATCAAGTCCTCTGAACGGAGAATATCCCGGGGGTACGTATAAAGAAAATTTCTCTCCTGCCATAAAGGGGTTATATTTTTATAAATTTGAATCCCCATATAAAAAAGTTAAAGGGAAAATTATTATATTTTGAATATTAAGAAGAGGGTGTTTAATTTCATACGAAATAGACTACCATCCCAGTAGGCAGGCATTGTGATGTTATATACTCCAAAGCCCCTAACGGAAAATTTTGAAAACAATAAGATCTTTTAGAGTCAGTTTTAAAAAACGGACGATTAACTCTTTTGATTTCTTAAACCTACTTCTCCGGACTAATTCCGTGTTTTTCCGCGTATTTAAGTATTTCATCCCAGAAAAAAGATATATCAGTCGCCAGCTTTTCTGACATATTAACCCTTTCTCCTCCGGGTGCTTGCTTTATCATCTTGAGAATATCTTCTCTTTCCTCATTCATAGAAGGTACCTCATCGAGTTCAAGCCGCTTGAAAATGGAAACAAGAGCATCTCTATTATGAGCAACCAGGCTCATCTCTTTTTTCCCGGTAGGAGAAGTCGTTTCGGTAGCTGTAAATATTAATTTATTACGGTATTCATGCCAGAGTAATACATTGGTCTTCCAATCTTCCTGAGTCGAGTTGCCTACCTCAGATTTTGCTCCACACGTTAAAATAAGTAAAATAATCAGTGTTAAAAAAATTATGGATTTATCTCTCATAAGTATCCCCCTTCATTTTTTTGAAAATAATCGGACTTTCTTTTTCCGGAATCACAACAATTGATTCCTTTAAAAACTCTTACTAAATTTTAAATATATTATTGAATTTGTCAACAAGGGAAATACTATTCTATTGCAAACAAAAAGGGGAGATAATCCATATATTATATTATTCTAATAAAATGTAACGGACGAAAAATTTCGGTTGTATTTTAGATGAAAAAATATCTTTTACAAACCAACCGGACAGGTGTTTGAACTCCACCCGGCAAGACCGCCGAGAGCTACTTTTAGATTTTTCCAGCCTTCTTTTTTAAGAAGACTGGCAGCCATCATAGAACGAAGCCCGCTTCCGCAAAAAACGCAAACGAATTTTTCTTTAGGTACCTCAGCCATCCGATCGTAAAGCTGAGTAACCGGTATGTTTAAAGCATCGGGTATTTTTCCCTTTGCCTTTATTTCCTCTTCACCCCTCACATCCAGAATTACGATCTCCGCTCCCTTATCAAGAAGACGGCATAAATCCTGTACTTTGATTATCTCTATCGACGCGCTTTCTTTCCCGGAAGTATTCCAGCTAAACATACCGCCGGATAGATAACCTGCGATATTATCATAACCGAGCCTTATCAACAATCTCACAACTGACAGAGGGTCATCTGTTTTATTAACAAGAAGTATCGGCTTATTATAAGGCAAAAACCAGCCGGCAAAATTAGGAATTCCTCCTTCCCATATAGAAATAGAACCGGTAACATGGGAACCGGCAAAGCTCGATTCCATACGGGAATCGAGAATAACCGCATCCTCTTTTTCTTTAGAAAATTCAGCCGGAGAAAACGGAACAGGCACCGGTAGAGAGCCAAGTATAGGAGCTCCTTCCATATTCAACTTCTCCATCTGTTTAAAATAATAGGGCCTATCCAAATCTTTTGATATATTCTTAATGAAGTCTTTTTTTTTCGTAAATTGAAGCTTAGGATTCAGCTTTTTCTCCAGTCCAATAGTAGTCCAAGGCCTATCTGCAATTTCTCCCCCGCATACCGAGCCGGCACCGTGAGCGGGACAAACAATAACACCATCGCCAAGAGAAAAGAACTTATGGAAAATTGTATCGTAAAGCATCTGCGCCATTTCTTTCATCTTACCTTTACCAAATAAATCTACCCTTCCAACATCGCCCGCGAAAAGAGCATCCCCTGAGAAAAGAATCCAGGGAGAGAGGCCAACGTCAAAAAGAAGATAACTCATACTACCTTCAGTGTGACCCGGAGAATAAATTGCCTTAATCCTATAAGAACCTATCTTCAATTCTTGCCCATCGCTTACCTGATGACCGTATTTATAATCCAATTGCGAATCCGCATGAAAAATCTCCGCGCCCGTTTTTTCGGAAAGTTCCCGCGAACCTACAACGTAATCTTCGTTGCGATGAGTTTCAAAAATATATTTAATCTTGTAACCTTTACGTGTTGCCAAAAAAAGATAAATATCAACATCACGTCTAGGATCGATTACAAAAGCTTCTTTGTTATGACCGAAAATATAAGAATAATGCGCTAAACCTTCCGACTCGACTCTCTCGAAAAGCAATTTTTCTCCTTTATATTTAAATTACGTAAATTACTCAGCCGCCTCTTCACATTCGCAGGAAAGATATTTCCTGTCTTTGAATTCCTCCCTTTTTCCATCATTCCAGTTGGCAACAGGACGATAATAGCCTACAACTCTTGAATAAACCTCAGCTCCGATTGCAAGGACCTTCTCCTTGGGAACTTCATTTTTATCCATAATACTCTCTTCCATCAAAAAAACCTCCTTAATTTTACCGTGGATCTTTACCGGTTACAGTAGGGTTTTCGGGGTAAGAAGACCATTCGGTAAAAGAACCCTCATAAATCTTCACGTTTGGATATTCAAGTAAAAATTTAAACATAATAAACTCATTTGTCGCCTCTCTACCCGTACCGCAGGAACATATTATAGTTTTATCCGGGCTTATTCCTTTTCCTTCTAAAATACTATTAATTTCGTCTTTGTCTTTTAAAAGAGCAGGATTACCATCAACCATTAAACTTTTCCACGGAAGATTTATCGCTCCTGGTATGTGTCCGGGTTTGCCCCAGGGCCCCTGATCCTCATAAACGTTTTCCGGTCTTGCGTCAAGGAGAACAACACCTTGCTCATCCTTAATCCTCTTAAAATTTTCATATTCAATCCAGTAATCTTTCCTCAACCTAACTTCAAAATCAGACTCTTCGATCAGAGGAAACTCTTTCGTAAGCTTTCTATCTTCTTTTTTCCAATCAATTAGACCGCCATCCAGAACATAAACCTTGTTATGTCCAAACCTCGCAAGAGAATAAGCCACCATCGTTTGCTCAAGACCATCACCCCAACCTCTAATTCCGCCAACACCCGTATAAACCACAACCGGATAATCATTTGAAAGCCCGACTCTCCTGAAAAGCAATTCCGCAATTTTTTCAGATACGTAAACACCGGGCATACCCTTATAGGGAACCCTCAACAAATTAGGATTAAAATAAACAGCACCGGGAATATGCTCAAGTATATAATCGTGTATATCAGGCTGAACATCAAGAATGGAAAATTTACCGCCTAAATTTTCCTCAAGCCACGAAGAATGAGTCCACTTCAAACCCCCACCACCCAAAGGATACTCTTTTTCCATATCACCTCCTCTACTGTAACCGTTTCAAAAATGCAATTATTACAATATTGTACTATAATAAAAGCTTTCTGCGAAATGTCAAGTGTGTAATTGTGTTCCTAAGTTTTTTTAAAAGCATATACATTTGAATTACTCAACCAACAAACAATTAAGAGTTAAGCTATCTCCTGTAATTTGTAGAGTGTTCGATATATACCTTCTTTTTGTTTAATAAGTTCTTTGTGACTGCCCCGCCCGACAATTTTACCCTTATGAACAACTATTAACGAATCTATATTCTTTAAAGTCGACAATCTATGCGCTATGATGAGCGAAGTACGGTTTTTAATCATTTTTCGCAAGGCTTCCTGAATTAACCATTCTGTTTCCGGGTCTATATTGGCTGTAGCTTCGTCAAGAACAAGTATTGGCGTATCATCTATTAAAGAACGCGCAAATGTTACCAGTTGTTTTTCTCCCGCCGAAATTCCACCCCCCTCCTCTGTAACCTTGAAATCCAGGGAAATCTTCTTCCTATGTATCGCTTTATCCAAATTTGAAACCTTTAGAGCATTATTTAAAGCGGTCTCACCCGGTTTCCTCCAGAGATTCACATTCTTTAACAGGCTTCCGGCAAAAAGTAATGCCTCCTGCGAAACAGTTGCTATGTGTTTTCTTAGATAATGTTTGTTTAGATTCCTTATATCTGTACCATCAAGTTTTATTGAACCTTTTTGAATATCGTAAAGTCGAAGGAGAAGTTTAACGATAGTAGTTTTCCCCGAACCCGTATATCCCACTATCCCTACTTTTTCTCCGGGGTTAATTACAAAAGATGCATCCTTCAATATCCAGTCTTTCCCATTATAAGAAAACCAAACATTCTCGAACTCAATCTTGCCTTTTAGTTCCGGATACTCGGGTATAATAGGATCGGGAATTTTCTCGTTATTTTTAAGTATATTGTATACTCTTTCTCCGGCAGCCATTGCAGATTGCATTACATTGAAATATTCACTCAACTGTCTTATCGGGTTGAATAATCTCTCAAGATAAGATATAAATACTACAAAAGTCCCAAAACTAACTACGGCCGATATTATACCTCTTCCTCCAAACCATATCAAAAGTGCAACTCCGATTGAATATATCAAATCAATCATAGGACGGAAAACGGCAAAAACCTTTATCATTCTAAATGTACTTAAATAATAGTCTTTATTGATTTGCGAGAACTCCTTTTCTTTTCGTTTTTCCTGAACAAACGATTGAATTACAGAAATTCCCGAGACACTCTCCGATATATTTGAATTTATTACGGCAAGTTTTTTACGCACATCTCTGTAGACCGTTCTTGCCTTAAATCTAAAAATAAAGGTAATACAGGCAAGAATGGGAATGACTGCGAGTATTACAAGGAATAGCAACGGACTCAAATAAAACATTATTCCCAAGATTCCTAAGATAGTCAAAACATGAGAGCCAAGGTAAACCAGGACTTCTGAAAAAAAATCACTAAGAGCCGCCACATCATTTGAAACCCTGGTTACCAACCTTCCGACCGGATTTCTCTGAAAGAAGTTATATGCCAGAGTCGTAAGTTTTTTTACAATATCTTCTCTTATACTATAGCTAATTCTTTGTCCAATCCACTGGATATGATAAACCTGGATATAGCTAAATACAAAAATCAATAAAATCAGAATCAAATAAATAAAAGCAAGTTTTTTAATTCCTTTAAGGTCGCCTGCTCGTAGCTGTATTCTATCCGCTATTGAAAGCTTTGCCATCGCGGAGGATTCCAATACGTAAAATCCATCGGTCTCCCAATGTTTGGTTCTCTCTACTATTCCGGATATACCTTCGACTTTCTTTATCAGGTAATAATCTCCCTTGGAAACAATGCCGGCGTCTTCCATTTTTCCCTTAATTGTTTCTTTGACCGATACAAGATCTGTGAATTGCCGTTTATCCGAACTTTCAATAATCTTATCTGGAAGCTCCAAAGGTATTTCTTTTGCCTTGAGAACCTCTTTGCCGGTTGGAGATACATAACGGTCAATACCTATTTTATAAATAAAGGGAAGCGTTAGATTCATTCCGGTCAACAGGAGAAGAAGGGAAAAGTTCAGAAGAATAGTCCTCCAATATGGTTTAATGTAAAGCATGAGCCATCTCATTATTGTAGAATCGTATATCTTTCCCGTTT
>Ga0307437_1000228_pt1 | contig 46696 bp, 41 predicted proteins | sample SalMarWE160390MG_FD_202146 | JGI IMG/M metagenome (GOLD analysis project Ga0307437, IMG submission 202146) | Salt marsh sediment microbial communities from the Plum Island Ecosystem LTER, Massachusetts, United States - WE1603-90 | ecosystem: Environmental > Aquatic > Marine > Intertidal zone >...
TTACATCAAATTATTTTTCATACGGCTCAGGAGCACTTTAACGTTCAATCATCGGTGTGCCGGTTTTAGTGGATCCTGCATAAAAAAGGCCCCTTTTCAGGGGGGCCTTCTCCTTTGACTCATTGCTCATACTCTGTATTAAAAACGCCACGTAACGATGCCGTGGGAGGTATCATAGGGTGAAACGCTTATCTGGACTCGATCTCCTTCTAACACCCGAATCCTCCTTTTCTTCATCCGGCCACACAGAACCCCCTTGACAACGGTATTGTTATCACATTCGATCTCCATGGCCCCGCGGCCTATAACCTTAGTCACAACACCTTCGAGTTTGATCAAATCGTCTCGACTCACTATACCTCCTTTTGGGTTGTTATTCTTCCGTTAACCTGCGCCATTACAATGTATTATTTTACCATACCAAAAACAGTTCTGACAAGAAAAAACTCTCTGTCAAAACGGTGCATTTTTTACAGCACGAGCCATCGGTTTGTAAAACGTCCCAGTGGTATTCCTAATTGAAGCATCTGTTTTGTGCGTTGCGGATGGGTGTTATGGCAAATAAGTTGTGCCTGCTTGAGATGGGACTGCTCGGTTTCTTGCTATTCGAACGTAAATGCCTTGTCCTTAAACACCCTCAAGCAGGCTTTGACCACATCAGGATCATAGAGGACACCCCTGTTCTTTGAAATCTCCTCCAGGGCAAACTCAATGCCGTGAGCATTTCGGTAGGGTCGATGAGAGGACATGGACTCAACCACATCAGCTACTGCCAAAAGTCTTGCTTCCAAGATGATATCTGAACCCGAAATTCCCTGGGGATATCCCGAACCATTTATTCGCTCGTGGTGCTGTAGCACGATCTGGGCTATTGGCCATGGGAATTGTATCTCTCTCACTATGTTGTAACCGCTTTGAGGATGAATTTTAATCGCTTCATATTCAATTTCTGTTAACCGACTAGGCTTAATGAGTAATTCAGCAGGTACATCCAACTTGCCGATATCGTGAATGAGACCTGCCATATGCAGTCCCTTAATCTGTTCCTGCGGAAGATTCATCTCGCTGGCAATGGCACAGGCCAGACGGGTTACCCACCGTTGATGAGCAGCAGTGTAAGGGTCTTTCATTTCGATTGTTGTTGCAAGGGCATTGACCGTTGCAATAAAGGTTTCGTGCAGTTGATCATCGCTTCTTTGAAGCTCTTCCTCAATTCGTTTACGCTCACCCTGTTCTTGCCGAGCCTGTGCACACATGCTCGCATTGACCAGCATCGTTTTGGCCAGTGCGGCGAAGCGGGTGAGGACGGCTATATCATCTTCTCCGAATGTTCTCCCCTCTTCTGTATGGACGAGGCCAATCGCCCCCATAAGCTGTCCTTTGAACGTGAGCGGCATGGCAATGATAGCACGGATGTCTTTCCATCGGGGATCGGGATGACGCTCCTCCCATGATTGATAATCGTTCACTACCATTGGTCTGCCGGCGCTTAAAACCGTGCCCGTCAACCCCCCACCCTGTTTCACTTGATATCCGATATGTGCGTTAAAAAACCCTCGTGCCCCTTTCAATTCGAGGACATCTGCCCCGGGATCGTACACATAGAAGAATCCATGTTCGGCATTCACTACGTCTGCGACACCGGTGATGATGACCTCCATCACATCGTCCACACCCAACTCGCTGCTCTGATCGATCACGGCATCGGATATGGCAGGAAAACTATAAACGTGTGTTTGAGAAATTGCATCAGAAGTCCTCCGTTTGATTGCTGTCCTCTTCATTTCAGCAACCTTGTGGTGAAGGTGTACCATCGCATTGATGAGTTGACCCGTGGTCTTCGCTTTTGCTGACATCCCATCCACCTCTAAGAACGAGAAGCGGTTCTACAAAACCTATCCCACGAGACTACTAAAAAAACCAGGATGTTACCGGTACTCCCTTCACGGGCCTGGTAATAACATTGCCCAGAAGGTAAAAAAAGGGGGGGAGCTCTCTAGCTTCCTTGGATGAAAAGTAACGAAAACTGTACTCAAAAATCTTGCTTTTGTCAAGTAAAATATTAATAATATCAATATCTTGATGCCTTTAAAAGTGAAAAATTGACAAAAATTGACGTCAGGACATTGAAAATACAGAGGTTTTGTCAAAATGTCGACATACTCTGCCCAGGATAAGACAGCATCTTCATGCTTCCGCGGTATTGTTCACGAGGCAAAGGAAAAGCGGCATACCCCCTCATACTCACAAAACCGGCAGGCATCCTCTTCGGTGGCAGGGAAAAAGTAAGGGGCCCCCGCCATATGGTCTATCAGGTAGGCCAGCACGGCGGGGAAGGTCCGCGAGAACCAGAGGATAACGTCGGTTCTGAGCCCATCCATTCTGTCCGGTGGGATGAAATAACGCTCGTTCCCTCCCCTGCCCAGTTCCACGTATGCCGAGAGGGTGCTACCCAATGCCTCCGCGTTCCCCGATGCCGCCAGAAGGACATAGAGGGGAAGCTGGAGGTCCTTGATCACCCCCTTGACGGCCTTGAGACCCTCATAGTCCAGTTCATCAGGGATAGTAAAGGGAAAGATAAGCCTTTTAAAGTGACCTTTGGCGAAGGTCTCCACCTTCCCCGTCTTATAATCCAAGATGATCTGGTGCCCTCCCCTCCTATCGATCCTGTCCACCTTTCCATAGAAGGTAAACTCGCCAGGGCCCATGGGGAGATTGAGGTGATATTCCTGTTCCAAGACCTCGATGAAGGTATTCTCCGGCATCTGGGAGAGATAGCTCTGCAGCCGATAGGCGGCAACGTACTCAAGAAAAAACCTCTTCTCCGGGGCTAAACAACGGTACATCGCCGATTCCGTGAAGCGTCCACGGAAGATGGAGATCAGTCTCTCGGGATCGTTGTCCCCGGTCTTTCGATATTGCCGCTTTCGATAGCGCGCGAAATAGTCCTCCAGGGCTTGATGGATGATCCCCCCCAGGGCAGCGGCATCCACATCCTCGGGGACAGAGGTCGTAGGCCTGAGTCCCAAAAGATAATGATAGTAAAACTTGAGGGGACACAAGAGATAGGTGTTCAGGAGCGAGGCCGAGAGTCCATGGGCACGACTCCAGTCGGAGAGAAACCCCTGGACCCGCTGGTGATCCCCTCCCTTTTTTGCCAAGCCCCCTTCCCTGAGAAACGATCCACCGCAGATGCGCAGAGGGGCCTTCACCACGGCGTCCTCAAGGAGGCCGCCCTGTCTCTTCTCCTCCTGCCACAGAAGCCCTTCGATGAAGCGGCTTCTCACCTTCTTTCCCTCAAGGCCGGTGGAACCGGGCATGGCGGATGCCTGCCAAAACAGATGGACCTCCTTGGCGCAGGAGATGAGGCGCTCAAAGTGATAGCGGACGATGGCCTCTTCGCGCTCACGTCCTGCCAAACCTAAGGCCCCCTTGAGGGGTTCGGGAAGGAGCGGATTGACCTCTTCATGGGCTGGCATGACATCTTCATTCACATCGATCACGATGATCTGGTCGAAAGAGAGGAGCCGTGTCTCCAGAAGACCCAAGACCTGAAGTCCCACCAGGGGATGCCCTTCAAACGGGGTGCGCGCCATGTGTATCATCTCCCGCAGCAGGGAGAAGAGGAGCCGCGTGCCCATGGCATGGTGGGCAAAGAGGGCATCCTCCATGCTGGGGATCACGTTACCCTCTAAGGTATAGATAAACTCATTATCGAGGGGGTGATCGTGCAGGCTGTCCGCTCGTCCAATAAAAGGGGAAAAGAGAAAGCGCACCAGCCCCCTGAGGACGGCTGCCAACTCTCGGGGTGTCTGCACTGTTTCCCACGCCTTAAGGAGTTGATGGTGGAGTTCACGGACGAATTCCTGGGCCTCCTCGAGGTCCAAATCTTCGGCGGCGAGAAATCTTTTATCTCTGCCCGGGTCCTCAGATATGGCGAGGACCTCCACCAACTCCCCCTGCGTCAAAAAGGGCTTGCCGTGGTGTCGAATCTTTTCTTCGAGGAAGTGAAGGCAGATGCGTCCCTCCTTGCCGGAGGGGGTGGAAAGTCTTCGTAGATAGGGATGCCTGATGAGGGTAAGGTAGTCCTGGTGATGGTAGGCCCCCTCCTCATCCCGTCCCTCCTGCAACCTCATCAGTTGTTCCAGGAGTGAAGACAGGGCGGTCCGTTCCAGCGGATAACCGAGGGAGACGTTCACCAGCATCCTGGAAGGCAGACTGTAGAGCGCGGGGATCAGGGCTGAGGGATCGGGCAGCACCAGGGCGCACTGATCAGGCCGTTTGACCCTTTCGGGGAGGGTCGCCTGCACGTGGAGAAGTTCGGCGTGGAGGTCATAGGACTCATAATAATGGAGTTGGGGCGAGGCAGGAGTGCCCCCCCCTTCTGCTTCGATCTCCAGTCCCCAATCATCCTTCCAGCGCCTGTACAGGGGCGGAAGGTGGGCAGGATCGGCGTGCCAGTGAATCCACGCCCCTTGAGAGAAAAGATGTCGGAAGATTCTCTCCTCGGCACCGGTCAGGGCGTAAAAACCGCCTAAGTAGATCGGCCCTTCTCCGAGAGGTGCTTGTTCTATCCGCTCGGCCAGCAGCCGCAATCGTTTTCCCGCGGTTGTAAGGCCCTCCGCTCGCAGGTGGCGATCGAAGGCGGTATATATTGCCCCCAGCCCCTCCACGAGGGCCCGGGCTTCCGATGGTACATCCTCAGGATAGGGGATGTCGTGAGGGGTGACCAATTCCCGATCGATCTCCTCCAGGAGGGCCGTCAGCCGTATCCCCCAGGGAAAAAACCGGTCCCAGCTGGCGGTGACCCTTCCATAGGTGGCGTTTGCCCTTACAACGCCGAAGAGGACCCAGGCCTGATCAGGAAGGGAGAGGGGACGCCGAGGAGGATCCTCCAGCCGCACCGCCGCCTCCTCTACCATGTCCCCGATGGCGATGATCCGCGGCGGGAAAAAGGGCCTTCCCTCCTGGGCCCCGATGAGGTGAAAGAGGTAGTCCCGCAAATAGACCACCCCCCGGTGGTGCGGGAGCACGACGGTAACCTGCGCCAAGGCCAGGGGATCATCGGGTTGGTAATGTCGGCCGAAGATCTCCTCGGCCAGCCTCTTGAGAAAATTCTCCCGTAAGGGAATGACGGTGACCTTCTTCACGGCACAGCTACCACAGCAGGCTCGTCGATATAGAGGAGGTACCCCGTGGAGGATTGATGGAAAACGGCCTCCACAAGCCTTTGATAAAGCTCCACCTGGGCCCGGTGTCCCTCCTCCCGATGCCCCACCTTGAAATCAATCACCTCCAGCACCCCATCACCAATGATCAGTCGATCGATGCGGTGGAGTCCGCCCTGGGCATCTACCATTTCTACCTCCCGCAGGTTCCGAACCCCTCTCTCAAACCATGGCCTCACCTCATGGAGGCACAGAGCGGTCCAGAGCGGATTAAGATAATCCCGCTCTATTGCCCAGCGCTCCCGATCAAATCCATGGAGCGCGAAGGCCCTGAGGATGGCCCGTTCGATATCCTCTCTCCCCGTGCACTGATCCAGAAAAAAAAGGGCGCGGTGGATAAGTTCTCCCCGTTGGGCTGATTGGAGCCTGTCCGGATCCTGGACCAGAGAGAGAGGATGGGTATGAATCTTTATCTCCGGAGGCCTCGTGCTCATGACACGGTATATCCCCTCTCGATGAGCATCTCCCGCAACCAGGCGGAGAGGTAGGTTCGATCCACCCCCTTGCCGCGAGGAGGCGGGATGCTGGTCTCGTAAAGATAGAGTTCTGCCTCGGCCCGGGTAGTGGCCACGTAGAGGAGATTGAGGGCCTCCAAGGCATCGTTGATCATCATGACGGTCCTCACCTTTTCCAATTGGCCAGGAAGGGGTCTTTTGAGGTTGGCAAAGCATCCATCTGCGAGCTTGGCCAGGCGGGGAGGTTCGAGACGCCAGTTGGTGAAGGGGACAAAAACGACGGGAAACTCCAACCCCTTCGCCTTGTGCACGGTGAGGACCCTGACAGCGGAGATCTCCTCCGGGAGAGCGATCTTTTCCTCCATACCTCCCTCCTCCCAGAACTGGAGAAAGTGCGAGAGGCTTCGCTGTCCCCGGGCCTCTGTTTGAAAGATGAGCTCGAAAAAACGATGGATAAAGACCCCCTCCTCAGCAAAGCGATCTAAGAGTTGAAACCGCTCAACTACCTCCCTGGCGAGGTCATAGGGGGTGACAAACCCCACACGGGCCAGCAGGGGGCTGATGAACCCTTCGGTGACCTCAGGGAACCTCCTCTCAAAGGCCCGGTAGAGCGGCGGCTGCCATCTCCCCTCCGCGAGAAAGCTCTCGAGGGCCTCCGGGGAGATACCGGGCAGCCCCCGAAAGAGACGGCTGGCAACCGCCCCCCAAAATGAGAGATCATCCAACGGGTAATCCAGGAATTTTAAAAAGGCGACTAACCCCCTAATAAGATCAGAGCTGCGAAGCCGCAGGGAGTTCTCCGTTACCACCGGGATCCCCTCGGCCATCAGCCACGCAGCGATATCCTCGGCGTCCTTATTGCGTCGGACCAGCACCGCGATCCCCTTCCCCCTCCTTTCCCAAATTTCCTTTACCTGTTTGACGAGCCGCCCCCTGACCTCCTGATGCAGCTCATCCCCCGAAGCCGCAAAGGAGACGACCTCGACCCGTCCGCGTTCCCGACTGGCGGGAAGGTGGGGAGCTACCCCTTGCTCCACATCCTCGAAGTTGTGGCATATCGACTGAGCCAGAAGGACCTGTGCCCACCCCGGCGCCTTCTCCCCGAGGATCAGAGCGGCGATCTTTTGCGCAAATTGCTCGTCGGCAAGGAGGCGATACAGCCCGTTGTTGAACTCGACGATGGGGGGCAACGAGCGATAATTCACCGTCAGGGTCTCAGCCTTCCTATCCTGGGGGGGGACACTGGGAAAAAAGTCGGTCGCCGCCTCCCCGAAGAGGCGCCAGTCTCCCCCGCGCCACCCATAGATGGCCTGTTTGACATCCCCTACGTAAAAGAGGCTCCCCCCGGTAGCGAGGCTCTCATCCAGGAGGGGAAGGAGGGCCTCCCACTGGGGGCGGCTGGTATCCTGAAATTCGTCGATAAGAAAATGGCGCACCTTCGATCCCAGCTTCAAAAAGGCATAGGCGCCCGCCCCCGGGTCTCCTTGGAGATATCCCTTGACCATGGAGTGCCAGCCACCACCTAAGATCAGGCCCTCCCGCTCAGATAACCCTCTCATCTCGTGTTGCAACTCTTCCAGCACCCTCATATAGGCGTGAACCCGCGCCCTGGCCAGGATGGCGAGGTAATCATCCCGCGCCTCCTTGAGTCCCTGATAGAGGGCGTCCAGGTGGGCACGGGCGTCCTTATCGAGCCCCTGGGCCTTGCTCGTCAGAAGCTCCGCCAATGAGGCCTTTTCGAACAACGCCTTATTGAGATGAGCCAGCGGTTCCATGAGATATGACGGTTTGTAGATCCCCTTGTGGAGAAAGGCCTCGATGCCCTGCGCCTTGATTGTGTCGAATAATCCCTGTGCAGCCTGCTTCAACGCCCGCTCGGCTCCGCCCAGATCAGGTGAGGGGCCGGTACTACAGGGGATATCGGCCTTGTTATAGAGCTGCCGGATCCTCCTTCTGATCCCTCTTTCCACCACAAGTCCACCTGCCTCCTCTATCCTGAGATAGGTCTCGAGGAGCTCGGTGAAGAGTTGGGAGTGTTGATCCTCCGGCTCCCCCCACCTGATATCCGCCAGGAGCCGATCGAAGCAGAGATCGATGATGGCATCTTGTTCGAAGACCACCTCGAGCTCTGGACGCAGCCCCATCTCCAGCGAAAAGGCCCGCAGCAAGGCATAGACCAAACTGTCGATGGTACGGACATGAAAATCGCTGAAATGGGCGAGGATGGCATCCAGCCAGGCCGCGGCCTCTGCGGGCTGTAGGCCTGTCTCCCCGGAGAGCTTGGTTCGATCCGCTACTCCCAACGCAATCTGTTTGAGCGCGAGGATGATGCGTTCCTTCATCTCAACGGCGGCCCGATTGGTGAAGGTGATGGCCACAATCTGACGGAGGGCATCCGCGGAAGGCTTCATCCCCGCCAGGAGTGAGAGAAACCTGATGGTGAGTTGGTAGGTCTTGCCCGCGCCGGCCGAGGCCCGGAGGTAATGGATTCGAGGATAGTGTGCCTTGTGTGGCAAATTCATGTAAAACTCATAGGTCAGTTACTTACCATCCCGTACAGGGGTGGCTGAAGGGTGAGTCAAGCGGAACGTGTCTCTTCACGCCCCACACCTTTTTTGACGTCCCGAAACTGCCCCCTATTAGTAGTAGTACCTCAGTAGCTCATTGCTGTCTCATTGATATCTGGACGAGTTAATCCCTCATCACAGAGGTGACGGGGAATGCAGAGCGATGCGTAGCGTTTTGACAATAAAAAGGGGTTAATTTAACTTGACCGAGACAATCTTTGATACCCCAGGATTCTCCATGGTGATGCCGTAGAGGGAATCGGCTATCGCCATGGTACTCTTGTTGTGGGTGACAAGGATGAACTGGGATTGCCCGCTCAATTCCTGCAAAACGGCTGCAAAACGGTCTATGTTGGCGTCGTCTAGGGAAGAATCTACCTCATCCAAGAGGCAAAATGGGGTGGGGCGCAGCAGAAAGAGCGAGAAGATAAAGGTGATGGCCGCCAGGGCCTTCTCTCCACCGGAGAAAAGGTCCACACTCTTGAGCTTCTTGCCGGCCGGTTGGATCAAGATGTTGACCCCCGGCTCAGGGGAGGCTTCGTCGAGGACCAGCTCGCCCCGTCCGCCGCCGAACAATCGGGGTACAAGCCCCTGAAATTCTTTGTTCACCTTGGCAAAGGTCTCTTTGAAGCGTGTGGTCGAAGTGCGGTTTATCTCGGCGATGGTCTTGTCTAAGTTGGCCAACGACTGCTGTAGATCCTCTTTCTGGGCTTCGAGAAATTCATACCTCTTTTTCAAATCCTCATATTCCTCCACTGCTCCGGGGTTCACTTCCCCCAATCGCTCCACTTTCTGTTTGAGATCGGAAAGCCTCCGCTCAGCTCCTTCTATGTCCTCGGGACGGGCATAATCACCCTGCTCCATCAGCGAGGCAAGGGCAAGGCTATACCGCTCCTGTATCCTCTCTGTGAGGTGCCGCATCTCCATCTCTATTTGAGAAAGGGTAATCCCCTTTTGTGCCATAGATTCTTGAATCTCCTTCAATTCCTCACGCACCACCTTCAGCGAGGCCTCCCGCGCGGAGATCTCCTCTCGAAACCCCTTTACTCCCTCCCCCTCCTGTTCGAGGGCATTTACCTTCTCTTCCCTCTGGGCGATAAACCCTCCCAAGGCCTCCCTGACCTCCTTTTCCGCCTCGACGACATCCTTGGTACGCCTCTGCACCTCATCCAACTGTCCCTCTTTCCTTTCCTGTTGTACGGTGAGGGCGGCCTCCGTCCTATCCAATTCCTCGAGATTACGCCCAAGGTTCCGCTCCCGCTCCTGGAGGGAGGCCAGTTGTACCTGGAGCTCGGTTACCCCGCGCCGGAATTGATCTCGTTCCTCCCTGAGTTTCAGTAATTCCCCCTTTAACGCTTCGATCTTGCCTTCCTGTTCCTCTTTGGTCTTCCTGCCTTCGGCCATGTCGGCAACGGCCTGCTTGACCTCATCGCGCAGGTGCGTTATCTCCAAATCGACCTGGTCCAACTCAAAGGTGAGGATCTCTTCCTTGCGCTTGAGGGCCGCGAGGGCGCGTTTGGCGTCCTCCACTTCCCCTTCCACCCTGAGCGCCTCCCGTTCCATCTGGTATCCATCCTCCCGCAGTGTCTCTAGCTCTCCTTTGATTACTACCGCTTTCTCCCTCAGCTCCTCCAGCCGTGAGGATAGCTTTTTCTGCTCTTCTTCCTGTTTGAGGATGGCCTTTTCCGTCTCCTTGATCTCCCGCTTCCGTGTGAGAATCCCCGACGGTGAGGGATCCCAACTCCCCCCGGTCAACACCCCCTGCCTATCCCAAAGGTCACCCTCCATGGTCACCACGACCCCTATCCCCGCCTTGCGCGCATCCTTGATCCCCCTCAGGTCCTTGACCAGCCACACCCCATCGAGCAGGGTCTCAAACAGGGGGTGATATTCCTTCTTTATGCGCACGAATTCCAACAAGGGACCGAGGAAACGTTGATCTCCTTTAATCTGGGAAGGGATATCGTGTGATCGAAGCCGGGGGGTGTCCATGGAAAGAAAGCTCCCCCGCCCCAATCGCCCTTCTTTGAGGTACGTGATGGCCTTGAGGGCCTCTTCCTGTCCTTTGACGATGAGGGATTGAAGCGTATTGCCCAGGGCGGCCTCCAAGGCGGCCTCATAAGGGGGGTCCACCTCCACCATATCAGCCAGAACCCCGGTAATCCCCTGCCTCAACGAAACACCCTCAGAGGTCATAATGGCCCGCACCCCTTCTGCATATCCCTCGAACCTCCTCTGCATATCCGTGAGGGAATTGAGGTGAAGACGAAGCCTATGGAGCGCACCGTCTGCCTCCTGCAACTCCGCCTCCGAGCGGGAAAGGTCCTCCTGCAGGCGTTGCAGATCCGCCTCCCGCCTGCGAAAATCCTGTTCAAGGGCCTCCTTGCGTTTGGTCAGCCCCTGTGCCGCTTCCTCACCTCTTTTGATCGCCGTCTCGAGCTCCCGTTCCTCCTTGTGGAGATCTTCCTGCTCCCGCTGAAGCCTTTCTTTCTTTTCCAAATATTCTCGCTCTCGCTTACGACCATCCTCAACGACGTTCTGACAATGGGCGATCTGGGTGGAGACCTGCAAGACATCATCTTTTAAGGCGTCCAGGGCCCCCTCGCGCTCTGCACAGCGCTCATCCATCTCCCCCAGCTTCCCCTCGTCGATCTCCACGAGCTGCTTCGTCTCTGTGGATTTCAGACCGACCTCATCCAGCTCCGCGCGGTACCCCTCCCTTCTCGCGCGTACGCCTTCCTGTTCCTTAACTAACCCCTCTATCTCCTCCTGATATTGCCCCTCCAGGGAATGTAATCCCTGAAGTTCGCGCTCCATGGATTTAACGCGCTCCTCCTCCCGCTGGATCTCCCCCTCGATACGGTAGATCTCTTCCTGGGCGTGGGATAAGAGCTCCTCCTCTTCCAGAAGCCTGCGCTTCAACTCCTCCACATCACCCTCAGTCTGGGCGGTCTGGGCGATCCTCTTCTGCTCCTCATCTCTTCTACCCTGGAGATAGTTCTTCACCTCCGTGAGTTTTCCCTCCCGTTCGCCGAACTCCGCGAGGGCCAGCCCTACCTCCAAATCCCCGATCTCCTTCTGGTACTCCCGATGCCGGCGCGCACGGGCGGCCTGTCTTCTCAGGGCATTCATCTGCCTGCGCACCTCACCGATAACATCCTGAACCCGCAGGAGGTTTTGTTTGGTCCGCTCCATCTTCTGGAGGGTTTCACGCTTTCGCTCTTTATATTTGGTGACCCCTGCCGCCTCTTCGATGAGGTGCCGCCTGTCCTCGGGACGGGCGTTGAGCAGCATATCCACCTCACCCTGCTCGATGATGGAATAGGCGTTCACCCCTACACCGGTCCCCAGGAAGAGGTCCTTGATGTCCTTGAGTCGACAGGGAACCTTATTGATCAGGTACTCACTCTCACCAGAACGAAAGAGACGTCTGGCCACCATGATCTCATGGTAATCGCCATATCCTTCTACGGGAACAACCCCATCGATTTCGAAGATCAATGATACCTCGGCCATGCCCAGAGGCTTGAGGGCCTCGGTGCCATTAAAGATGACATCCTCCATAGAGCGGCCTCTCAGGTGAGTGGGGCGCATCTCTCCCATGGCCCACAGCATCGCATCGGCGATATTGGTCTTGCCGCAACCGTTGGGACCCACGATGGCGGTGATGCGGGAGGGAAAGGTGAAGATCGTTCGCTCCATAAAGGACTTGAACCCAACAATCTCAATGCGCTTTAATTTCATCGTGCCGCTTTCCCCTCGCGCCTGGATCCGATATATCCGAGGGCACGCTCCAACCGCTTGATCACCCGTTCCTTCCCAACCCCTTCCATCACCTCAAAAAGCCCCGGACTCACGGTCTTGCCGGTGAGGGCCACCCGTACTCCCTGGGCTGCCTGATTCAGTTTTAGCCCCTCCTGCTCGGTCAACCGTCGGAAGAGCTTCTCGAGCTTGGCCTCGACAAAATCCTCCCTCCCCCGAAGTTCTTCGAGGAGGGAGAGCAGGAAGGGGGATAGCTCAGGGCGTAAAAATTTGCCGGACCCCTTTTCGTCGTACGGAAAGTCGTCCTTGAAGTAAAACTCGGCCATCTCAGCCATCTCCGCGAGCGACTTGGCGCGGGGCTGCAGGCTCTGGACCACCTTCATGAGCCTCCCGTTCAACTCCGCCTTGACCCCCCGTTGATGTAAAAAGGGGATGAGCTGCTGGGCGATCTCTTGTGGGTCGCCTTCCTTAATATAGTGGGCGTTGAGCCAGAGGAGCTTTTCGGGGTTGAAGATGCCGGCGGATTTTCCCGCACCCTCCAGGGAGAACCGCTCGATCAGTTCCTCTCGGGAAAAGATCTCCTGATCTCCGTAAGACCACCCGAGCCTGGCCAGGTAGTTGACCAGGGCGTCGGGCACATAACCCATCTCCTGGTAGGCACTGACCGAGGTGGCGCCATGCCTCTTGCTGAGCCGGGTGCGGTCCTGACCCAAGATCAGGGGGAGGTGTGCAAATGCCGGGATGGGATATCCCAGGGCCTCATAGAGGTGGATCTGCCGAGGGGTATTGTTGAGGTGGTCATCACCCCGGATAACGTGGGTGATCCCCATAAGGACATCGTCCACCACGACCACAAAGTTATAGGTAGGGGTGCCGTCGCTGCGCAGGATGATGAGGTCATCCAGCTCTTCGTTTGCGAAGGAGACCCTCCCCTTGACCAGATCATCCACGAGCGTCACCCCCTCCTGGGGTGCCTTGAACCTGATGGCAGCGGGGAGGTCCGTTGGCTGGTCCGTGCGCTCGCGACAACGCCCATCGTATTTGGGTTTTGCCCCCTCGGCACGTTTGTGCTGACGCCGCTCCTCCAACTCCTCGGGGGTGCAGTAGCAACGGTAGGCCTTTCCATCGGCCAGGAGCTGCTCAACGTGCTCTCGGTACAGCTGCATCCGCTGGCTCTGAAAATAGGGGCCCTCATCCCACTTGAGCCCTAACCATTGCAGGCCGTCCAGAATGGCGTTGAGATACTCCTGACTTGACCGGGCCACATCGGTATCCTCGACCCGCAGGATAAAGATACCCCCGTGATGGCGGGCGAAGAGCCAATTAAAAAGAGCTGTCCTCACCCCCCCGATATGCAGATATCCCGTCGGACTGGGGGCAAACCTCGTCCTGACCGACATAACCCCTTCTCTGCTAGAAGCGCATACCGAAAAAGACTCCGCCGACCAAGAGGGCCACAATGATATAGACCGCCAAGGCTATCAAGACGGTGACCACTGCTTGACCTGTGGTGATCTTATGGACCTTTTCCACACCCACTATCTGGAGGTAAAACCCATACAGGGCGGCCAGGAACCCCACGACGGGTATCCAGGCCAGGAGGTTCACGACACCGGCATAGGCCGCCACGCGGTACGTCCCCTCATAGGAGCCCTTTCCTTCGAAGAACTGCTGGGCGATGAAGAACAAGATCCCTGCCCCGATAAAGGAGAAGATCAAACCGAAGATGATGACTTTCAGAAAGAGCAAGACGTTCACACCTGCGATGATGGCAGCAATGAGACCGGAAACCCCCAGGCAGACTGCCAAGAAGATCATTGGAGGGGGGTACCCCCCGGTAGTGGGCATCTTTTGATAAAAGTCTCCCGGTTTGGCGAGCACCGTCTTGACCACCCCCAAAAAGCTCTTGATAAAGTCCTTGGTGTTAAACTCATAGGTGTCCCCTATCCCCTGTTTTACTGTCGTGGTCCCCGTTCCTTTTTTCTCTTCCATGATATTCCCTCCTTTTTGAAATTAATCCCCTTCGCCCCCTTGGATGCATTGTACCATAAACCAAGGGGGCACAAAACCTCGCTTTTTAAGGCCATAATATTACTATATTTTGCACTTATTGAGTTCAATACCACAACATATAGTATTTGTCAAGGGATTTCCCTCCCAGACGGAGGAGGGGCATGAGGAGCATCAACGGCTGGAATGAAGAGAGGTCAACACCTCACGCCCGGGGATGAAACTGACGGTGGAGTTTTTTGAGATACTCTTGATTCACGTGGGTGTAGATCTGGGTGGTGCTGATGTCCACGTGTCCCAGCATCGCCTGGATAAAACTGAGATCAGCCCCCCGCTCCAACAAATGAGTCGCAAAGGAGTGGCGCAACTGCATTACATCCCGCACTTCATCAAGCAGTTTCCTGTCTGTAGAGGTGTTTTCAGGCGTTGACATACGATACTCCTGTCTGCTAAAAATAGTAGCAATATTGGGGATAATAGAGCAAGGCAAATTTGCCCGAAAACACCCTCAACATCGTTATATCAAGGCAAATTTGTCTGTCAATCAATGGTTGGGTTTTCAATCCTGAAATGCGCAAACGAACTATTCATAACAGTAGACAACAGTAATGCGTCTCGCTCTCCTTCCTACCACAATATAGCCTTTTGTTGTAAAATAGACCGGAGCCGAAAGGTGCTTCAGAAGTCACGGAGGTCAATCCCAAAATGTCCGCACAAATACTAGCGACAGATACTAGATCAAAAGGTGAAACCATCAAAGGGTGGATTCAATTGTCCCGACCCCCATTTCATCTGGTGGGTGTGTTCCCGTTTGTTCTAGGCGCGGTGTTAGCCTGGCGCACGTACGACGTATTTAATTGGCCTGTGTTTATCTGGAGCACCATAGCCGTTGTGTTAATCATGCTTTCCACCTATTATGGCGGGGAATATCACGACCTCAAAGAAGACAAACTCTCTGCCGAGATGGAGAGGAACACCTTTTCCGGTGGCACTCAGGCTATAGTAAAGAACCTGCTGCCACACAAACAGGCTAAAATTGCCAGTTACATCGCGATAGCCCTGGCCGGAGTGATTGGGCTTATTCTTCAGTTTTATTACAACACAGGCCCCTGGACGATTCCCTTGGGAGTTATTGGTATGATTGCCGGGTTCTTCTATTCCACGCCGCCGCTGCGTTGGGTGAAAAGAGGCATCGGGGAATTTCTGATAGGGTTCTGCTATGGATGGCTTCCCGTGGCTACGGCCTTCTATCTGCAAGCTGGCACGATAGACAATATCGTGCATTGGGTTTCCATACCCATTGCCTGCACCATCTTCAATGTCATCCTCATAAACGAATTCCCGGACTATCCCGCTGATTTGATCGAGGGGAAGAAAAATCTAGTGATAAGATTGGGGAAAAACACCGCCGCTTTTCTCTACATAGCGATGACAGTTATCGCCTGGATTGCATTCGGTTTGGCAGTGAACCAGGAATTGCCCGCGGTGGCATTTCTCTTCTACCTTCCGGTTTTCTTAATCGGGTTGATACTGGTCGTTTTGATATCCAGAAAGAACTATCTCGATAGAAAGCGGCTGGGGTTGATTTGCGGACTCACTATAGTTGTCAATCTGGGGAGTTCACTAGCTTACACTTTGGCCGTCTGGCTGGGAAGTGATTAAACCGAAATGCAAAAACCCCCTATATTCAATTGGCCGATGAGATCGATATTCTGGCCTCCGACTTTGATCGCAAAGCAATTGACAAGCGTGCTTTATTTCAAGAATCTGGTTGGGTGGAACAAGTTCCCCAACTGGCTCCTCAAGCACAGTTTTAAGTCCCTGCCTGTGGCTGCTGGCTCCATCGGTATGGGTTGCATTGGCTTTCCGGCGCATCCGGCCTGGGAGGTGACGGCTGCCTGTAATCTGCGCTGCATCCATTGCCATGTTGCGAGCAGCAAACCAGCCAAAGACGAACTGACAACCGATGAGGCTAAAAGATTCATTGACAACCTCGCCGGGGTAGATGAATTCCGAATGCTCGTCTATACTGGCGGCGAGCCTCTGATGCGCTCTGACCTGCTCGAACTATTGTACCATTCTAGAAAGGCTGGCTTGACCAATGTAATCGCCACCAATGGCACACTGATAACTGAAGAAGTTGCCTTCAAGCTCCGAGAGGCTGGAGTCGTTGGGGCAGCGGTCAGTCTCGATTCTTCACAGAGCGCGATTCACAATTACATCCGCAGAAACGATGATGCGTTTGATCTGGCCATGCGAGGCATACAAGCACTGAAGAAGGCTGGCATTCTTTTGCAGATAAATGTTACCGCCATGGAGTATAATTTCTCCAGTCTGGATGAGCTGATTGAGTTGGCTGATAGCGAGGGATCGGGGATTATGTTGATGTACCAGTTGGTGCCAGTTGGCCGAGGAAGTGCCATTGAAGAAGCCACCCTCAAGGTCAACGAAAACGAGAGATTACTGAAATCCCTGGCCCGCAAGCAGAAAAATGTCTCCACCATCATCGAACCAGTGGCTGGCCCGCAATACTGGCCTTATCTAATGGAGCGACGCGGCAAATCCAATGGCATTTGGCTCAAGCTTGCCAAGCAGGTATTCCACGGCTGTGCTGCAGGCCGGGGGTTTGTCTACATCAAAGCCAACGGCGATGTCTGGCCCTGCCCCTTTGTAGAGATAAACGCCGGAAACGTGAGAGAGACGTCTTTCAAGAAGATCTGGCGAGAAAGTGAGGTATTTGTCAATTTAAGAAACCGTGAGGATACACTGAAGGGGAAGTGCGGGGAATGCAAGTATCGAACGATATGCGGTGGGTGCCGGGGGCGCGCCTTAGCCTATCATGGGGACTACCTAGCCGAAGACCCCTCTTGTTTTCTGCACCCCAATGGCTGTTAGATGTCGGCTGAGGACTTTTTCATGAGTCAACCAATTCAGAAAATGTTCATCGGGGTTCCGCAAACCTATAGGCTCCTGAACCATCTTTTGACCCTCAATCAGGACATCCTTTGGCGCAGAAGGGCAGCCAAGATTGCTGCTTCAGGAGGCAGAACACGGTGGCTGGATGCCTGTGGCGGAACCGGAGAGATGGCTGTCTGTCTCTCCCATTTGGCAACAGACGGCACGAGTATAATAGTGGCCGATTTCTCTCTCCCGATGATGAGCAAGGCTATGGAAAAGCCCGAAGCAAAGCACATCGCCTTCACGCTGGCAGATGTCAGTCGCTTGCCTTTCCAGGACAACTCCTTCGATGCCATCACCATATCCCTTGCCACTCGCAACCTCAACATAAGCCAGGATAACCTGCTCAAGTGTCTGCGAGAGTTTCATCGGGTTTTGAAGCCCAGTGGACGATTCGTGAATCTGGAGACTAGCCAGCCCCGGTTTGCGCCGATTCGCTGGATATTTCATCTTTATGTTAGAGCAACCGTGAGTCCGATTGGTCGCCTGCTTTCGGGTTCGGATACTGCGTATACCTATCTTTCACATTCCATGCGCCACTTTTATAGCCCCGAGGAACTTGCTGAGATCATCCGACAGGCTGGCTTTTGTGAGGTCAATTTCAATCGCATGTTGTTTGGTGCCGCCGCTATCCACACAGCAATCAAGCGGGAAGATTCTTAGCGGGGTGAGGAGATCAAGAATTGAAAGGAAGTCAACCCAACAAGGTGCTGCACCTGACCACCAGAGCGTTGGCAATTTACGAGCCTCGTTTTGCTATCTGGGGTCTTACGGTAAGCAGGGGCTTGTCGGCATGTCACTCTGGTGGCAGGTGAGCTAGGGCGTTGGCTGCCCGAAGAACATTCAGAGTAGGTCTTAAATGTCAAAAAAAGCAGAAGGTCTTTCTAGGGAATGAAAATAGCATATACCGGATTAAATCTACCGCCGGGCAAGATAAAATACAATGACGGGATCTTTGTGGGTCTTGTTGAAAAGTTTCAGCCGGCAAAGGTATCGCCGTACTACTTCGAGTTTTTGCCAAACGACTACGAGGCGGCTGACGTCATCGCGATAGCGAATGAATATGTTCTTGATTTGCTCATTCTTGACATGGAGAAAATCGAAGGCAGACTATCGAGAACAGAGGATCCGTTTGAAAAGGGAGTGCTCGAAAAATGCCTGGCGCAACTTGAGGATCAGAAACCAATCTGTGATCTATCTCTGGACAATACCGAGCGGACTATTATCAAAGCGCTCAGATTATTGAGTTTCACACCTACGCTAGTTTACCAAGACACATCACCGGACGCACATATTGTATGCCGTGACGGAATGGAGAAAGCCGGCATGAGGTTTTTCTACACAGTGGGCAAACAGGAAGTTCATGCATGGTTGGTTGAGAAAGACGCCGATGCCGTAACGTGTGCCGGAAAGATTCATTCAGATCTAGCCCGGGGGTTTGTCAAGGCGGAACTCGTGAGCTGTGAGGATATGATGACGGTCCACAACATGCAGGATGCACGCTCCAAGAAGCTGACCACGCTCGTCGACCGTGATTATGTCATTCCAATGAACAGCATACTCGATATACGCTTCAACGTTTGACATCCTATGCAAAAGGGCATACTCATACAACAGCCAACCACCGGTTCCATCGGAGGCCGTTGGCGCCGGTGAACCGTAACGTTAGCATAAGGGAAGAAGGGGACGTTGGTTCTAAAACAACTCCTCACGAGGGAAAATAGAAATAGGGGACTCTCGTGAAATATTGACATTCTCACTGGTATGTGGGGCCAAGTCTATTTTCTTTGAATAATGCCTTTTTTTAAATCAAAGCTTCAGGTTGCAGTTATTTGTTAAAATGAAGATAACAATTATTACGCCCGGGGATGAAACTGGCGGTGGAGTTTTTTGAGATACTCCTGATTCACGTGGGTGTAGACCTGGGTGGTGCTGATGTCCACGTGCCCCAGCATCGCCTGGATGAACCTGAGATCAGCCCCCCGCTCCAATAAATGGGTCGCAAAGGAGTGGCGCAGGGTATGGGGGGAGATCCGCTTGGTGATCCCGGCCTGCAGGGCATACGTTCTCAAGATCTTCCAAAACCCCTGCCTGCTGAGCCGCGCCCCTCGGTTATTTAAAAAGAGATACGGGCTCTCCCTCCCCTTGAGGATGACCGGCCGCCCGTGCTCCAAATAGCTCCTCATCCTCTCCATTGCCACTTCCCCGATAGGAACGATCCGTTCCTTGCCGCCCTTCCCCCTGACCGTCACAAATCCCACCTCCAGGTTCAGCCCGCTGGTGGGAAGATCGACGAGTTCTGAGACCCGCATCCCCGTGGCATAGAGGAGCTCCAGCATCGCCCCATCCCTGACCCCCCGCGGGCCCTCAGCATCGGGCTGAGCCAAGAGCCGCTCTACGTCCTGGACAGTAAGGACACGGGGAAGGGTCGAGCTCAACCGGGGAAGCTCCATATCCTCGAGGGGATTTACCTCCAGATACCCCTCCTGGGAAAGATATCGATACAGACCGCGCAGGGCCACCAGGGCCCGGGTGATGCTGCGCATGGAAAGCCCCTTCTTTTGCAATCGTTGTATAAAGGCCATGACGGTGACCTTGGTGGTCTCGGCGAAGGAGGCGATCCCCTCCCCCTCTAAAAATGCCAGGTAGGTGTTGAGGTCTCGGCTATAGGCCTCAAGGGTGTTGCGGGCAAGGCCCTTCTCAACGGCTAAATAGTGGAGAAAGGGATCGAGGATCTCTCCTTTTATCATAAATCAACGATCTCGGCTTCGAGGGTGTCCAGACGGGCGATGGCCACAGTGCAACGCCCGAAGAGCCATCCACCACACTCCCCTGGGTTCACTACCAGAGTATGGCCCACCCGTTTGACCTCGTGCTGGTGGGTATGGCCGTAGCAGACGAGGCGATATCCCCCGCTGGTTGCCACGGCATCCAAGATCGGCATCTCATGGGCCACCAGGACCTGCCACTCGCCAACCGTGAATTCAGAAGGAAACGGGTGGAGCCTGTTATCAGCGACCTTCTGAAGCCCGAGCCGCTCCCCATCGTTGTTCCCGAAGACCCCGCGATAATCGCATTGAAGGATGTTATTCAGGGGATTCAAAGAAAAAGGGGCGATGTAGTCCCCCGCGTGAAAGACCATTTGGACCCCGTGGGCGTTAAAGAGCTCGCAGGCCCGCTCGATCATCGGCACGTTGTCGTGGGAATCGGCCATGATCCCTATCCGCATCCCCCTACCCCCTCACATGCCCGTGTGCCCGAATCCGCCCTCACCCCTGCTGCTTGGGGGCAACTCATCCACCTCCTGCAGTTCGGCGCGGCAGACCGGATGGATGACCAGCTGCGCAATTCGGTCGCCATCCTTGATGACAAAGGGCTCATCACCCAGGTTGATCATGATGGCACCGATCTCACCTCGGTAGTCGGCATCGACGGTGCCTGGTGAATTGAGCAGGGTCACCCCATGCTTTAAGGCCAATCCGCTACGGGGCCTCACCTGGGCCTCGTGCCCCTCGGGCAGGGCAATGGCAACCCCGGTGGGGATGAGGCACCATCGGCCTGGGTCCACGGTAACTACATCGCCCTCAAGCGAGGCAAAGAGATCCATCCCCGCTGAATGGGGCGTCATATACTGCGGGAGTATCGTACCGTCGCCTCGCAGCCGTTTTACAGGCACCCTCACCATCTCACAGATCCAACACCTTCAGGGGGAGTTCGCCTTCCTCAATGGGACCCAACAGGGTGAGACAGAGGGGATGAGAATCGAGCATCTCCTGCGCGACCTCGACGACTGCATCCTCTGAAACCTCCTCAAATGCACGGAGGATCTCCTCCAGGGGGATATGACGATTGAAGCAGATCTCATCTCTGGCCAGCCTGCTCATCCTCCCATCAGACCCCTCCAGACTGAGAATGAGGCCTCCCCAGAGGTATTCCTTGGCCGCCGACAGGTCCTCCGCCAGAATCTTACCCGTCCGCAGTGCCTGCAGCTCACGCAGGATCAGGGTGACGACCTCCTGGATCTCCGCCTTGGTGGTGCCGGCGTAGACCCCGAAGAGGCCGGTGTCCGTATAGGTGTTGAGAAAGGAGTATATACTATAGGTCAGCCCTCGCTTCTCCCTGACCTCCTGAAAGAGGCGTGAACTCATGTTCCCCCCCAAGAGGGTGTTCAGGGCGTAGCCGGCATAACGGAGCCGATGGGCGTACGGGATCCCTTCGGTCCCGAGGCAGAAGTGGACCTGTTCCAAATCACGGTAGGCAACGTGCATCCGGGACTTCCCTCCGTGTGTCCCCTCCCGCTGCGAGGGAGGGGAACAGGGCTGGAGGCGACCGAGTTGGGCCTCAACTAAATCAACCAGTTGCCGGTGATCCAAACTCCCTGCCGCGGCCACGATCATTCTATCAGGGGTGTAGTTGCTCTGCAAAAAGGCGATGATCTCCTCGCGTTGGAATGACAGGACATTCTCCTTCACTCCCGTTATAGGGTACCCAAGGGGATGGTCTCCCCAAAAGGAGTGGTGAAAGAGGTCGTGGATGTAGTCATCAGGTGTATCCTCGACCATCTTTATCTCCTGCAGGACCACCATCCGCTCTCGCTCTATCTCCTGGGGTTCTAAGACGGAATGAGCGACGATATCGGCCAATATATCGACGGCCAGGGCGGTGTCTCGCTTAAGGACCTTGGCGTGAAAGCAGGTATGTTCCTTCCCCGTGAAGGCGTTGATACTCCCCCCTACCGACTCAATCTCCCTGCTGATATCAAAGGCGCTTCTGCGCTCCGTTCCCTTAAAGAGAAGATGCTCGATAAAATGAGAGAGGCCGCGCTCGCGGGGCCCCTCATCTCTGGACCCCGTCGTGATCCAGATACCGAGGGATGTTGACTCCAAGGTCGGCTGAGCCTCGGTCACAACGCGGATGCCATTATTCAATGTGGTCTTCTGATAGTGCTCCATCGCCGAAGCCGAAGGTGGCCCGTTGGCCAGTGGCTCTTTAGCCACTCACAAAAAAAAGACCGACTCCTGCGGCCTTTTTATTCGTCGGATGAGATAAGGAAAGGTGTATCAGTGGCTCTTCCTCTTATTATCCCGTCCATGACCCCCGGTTTCTCCTTCCTCTACGAGCAACGCCCGCCGGCTCAACCTGATCTTACCGTTGCCGTCTATCTCGAGGACCTTTACCTGGATCTCATCGCCCACCTTGAGGACATCGGTGACCTTTTCCACGCGCTCTTTAGCAAGCTGGGATATATGGACCAAACCATCTAGCCCGGGCAGGATTTCCACGAAGGCGCCGAAGTCGACGATCTTCTTGACCTTGCCCGTATAGACCTCACCCACCTCAGCCTCCTGCGATGATTCCTTAACCAGAGCGATGGCCTCTTCGATGGCCTCAGCGGATGCCGAGGCGATCTTCACGGCACCGCTATCCTCGATGTCTATCCTGCACCCGGTCCTCTCAATGATCGACCTGATATTCTTCCCCAGGGGACCGACGACGTCTCTGATCCGATCCGGGTTTATCTGGATGGTTATGATGCGGGGTGCATGTTTGGAGAGTTCCTCGCGCGGCTTGTCCAGGGCCTGATTCATGGCGTCGAGGACAGCGAGCCGGGCTTGGCGGGCCTGGTTGAGTGCTTGCTCCATAATTGCCTTGCTCAGGCCGGGGATCTTCACATCCATCTGAAGTGCGGTGATCCCCTCTGCGGTTCCGGCCACCTTGAAGTCCATATCACCGTGATGATCTTCATCCCCGACGATATCGGTCAGGATGGCCACCTCATCTGCACCCTTCATGAGTCCCATGGCGATACCGGCCACCGAGGCCTTGATGGGAACCCCTGCATCCATCAGGGAGAGACAGCCGCCACACACGGTGGCCATGGAGGAAGAGCCGTTGGACTCCAATACCTCCGAGACCAATCGTATAGTATAAGGAAAATCCTCAGCCGAGGGCAAGACAGGTGTGAGGGCCCGCTCGGCCAGGGTGCCGTGTCCCACCTCGCGCCGGCTGGGTGCCCGCAAAAAGGAGACCTCACCGACACTGAAGGGGGGAAAATTGTAGTGGAGCATGAAGGTCTTATAAAGATCCCTCCCCAAGAGGAGGGATTCTACCTTCTTCTCGTCCTCGGAGGTGCCGAAGGTCGTAACGGCCATGACCTGGGTCTCCCCCCTGGTAAAGAGGGCCGAACCATGGGTCCGGGGCAACAGACCCACCTCGCAGCTTATGGACCTGATGTCAGCAACCCCCCTGCCGTCGACTCGCTTGTGGTCTTGAAATATGGGAGAGCGTACGAGCTCCCGCTCGGCATCTTCGCAGGCCCGGCGCACCTCTGGAGCACGCTCCCCGTCCGCGCCGCCAAAACGCTCCACGGCCTCTTGAACGATCTCGTGCATCCTGTCACGGCGCTCGATCTTGTGCGCAATCTGGAAGGCGTCGTTGAGGAGGGGCTTCACAAACCCCTTCACCTCCTCCCACAGGGAACCGTCCTCTTCCAAGGGGGTGTGCGGCCTCTTTGCCTTTCCGCAGGTCTCCTTGAGTTCATCCTGCATGGCGAGGATCGGCTTGAGGGCCTCATAACCGAAGAAGATCGCCTCGAGGACAACCCCCTCATCGACGACACTACCTCCTCCCTCGACCATCAGCACCCCTTCATGGTTTCCCGCCACGATGAGATCAAGGTCGCTCCTGGCCAAATCATCGTTCGTGGGGTTGATGATAAATGCTCCGTCTACCCTACCTACCTTGAGTCCGGCCAGGGGTCCCGCAAAGGGAATTGCCGATATCTGCAGGGCAGCTGAGGCCCCGATAATACCTAAGATAGAGGGATCACTCTGTTGATCTGAAGAAAGCACGGTGGCGACCACCTGGGTCTCGTTGAGAAACCCCTTGGGAAAGAGGGGTCTGATGCCCCTATCGATCACACGGGAAGAGAGGACCTCTCGGTCGGTCGGGCGCCCTTCCCGCTTGAAGAAGCCCCCGGGGATCCGCCCTGCCGCGTAGGTCATCTCGACATAGTTCACCAAGAGAGGGAAGAAATCCATTTTTTCTTTCACCTCTCTGACAGCTACTGCCGTCACCAGGACGACGGTCTCTCCATAGCGGACGAGGACGGCACCATCGGCCTGCTTCGCAATCTTATCGGTCTCAATGGTAAGGGTCCGCCCCGCCCATTCTCTTTCTACGATCTTATGCATGAAATATATCTCCTTTCAGAAATCCAGGCGCTACTTCCTGATCCCGAGTCGTTCGATGAGCGCGCGGTAACGCTCCATATCATTGCGTTTAAGATAATCGAGGAGGGATCTGCGCAAACTGACCAACTTCAGGAGACCTCGGCGGGAATGATGATCCTTGCTGTGTGTCTTGAAGTGTTCGGTCAGATAGTTGATCCTCTCGGTGAGCAGCGCTATCTGCACCTCGGGTGATCCGGTATCCGTATCGTGTAACCTGAATTGCTCTACTATCTCCTTTGTCTTCTCTACATCCACAACCATTTATCTTCCTCCCTGATCAACCATAGTCTGTGTCATAGTGTGCATTGTATCTCTACCACACGGGGGCCCTTTTGTAAATATGGGATCGTGAAAGACCCGTAGGGGTTTGAGCATGAGACCCTCTTTTCCCCGCTCAATACCCCCCACCGCGACGAATCCTCCCCCTTTTCTCGTCAAGACTCTCACTACCCGCCCCTCCTCCTCGGACCCATGAGGGACACGCTCCAAGATTATGGTCTGTCCGTTGCGGAGGTGGAAGGCATCTGCATCTTCCACCTCAACGGCAGGCAAAAAGCCCACGGCCTGGGACAAGGTGAGAATCCGTTCCTTGAGTTTCCCCGTGTGCGCCAAGCTCTCTATATCGTCCAAAGAGAGGGCATCCTCGAGGCAGAAGGGACCACTCCGTATCCGGCGCAGCGCGGCGAGATGAGCGCCGCACCCCAACTGCTCCCCGATATCATGGGCCACGGTACGGATGTACGTCCCCTTGGAACACTCGATGTGGAGATGGAGCGAGGGGGGATCGATCTCCGTTGCCTGAAGCTCATAGATCTCCACCTCCCGGGGAGTCCGCTCGACCGCTTCTCCCCTGCGCGCCAGCTTATAGAGGGGCTCACCGTTCTGTTTCAGCGCGGAGTACATAGGGGGGAGCTGCATGATCCGCCCTTTGAATTGCTGAATCACCGCTTCTACGGTCTGGGGAGAGAGATCATAGTCGCCCACATCCACCGATTGAAGGACCCGCCCCTCCCGGTCCTGGGTGTCGGTGGTCACCCCCAGGTGGAGGTCGGCCTCATACGTCTTCGTCCCGGCCTCTAAAAAGGGAACGAGTTTGGTCCCCTCTCCCAACAAGATAGGGAGCACCCCCGTAGCCAGGGGATCGAGGGTCCCCAGGTAACCGATCTTCACACGAGGCATCACCCTTTTGAGCTGACGCACCACATCGTACGAAGTGATCCCCCGTGGTTTATCCACGACGAAAACGCCGTTCACTCCCCGGGCAAACCTTCTCATCAATGCTCCTCACCTATACCCTTAACGCCCTGCAATAGTTCCTCTATATGTTCCCCATATTCCAATGAGTCGTCAAACAGGAAGTTGATCTCGGGCATATATTTGAGCCGAACCCTCCTGCCCAGCTCCCTCTTGATATAACCCGTGGCGCTCTCCAACCCCTGGTACGATTCCTCTTTCTCCTGCTCCCCCCCAAAGACGCTGTAGTAGACCTTGGCTATCCTGAGGTCATCGGAGAGGGCAACCTTGGTAATGGTGACAAACCCTATCCGTGGATCTTTCAGGTCTCTGAGAAGGATTTGTGAAATCTCTTCCCTGATCTGGTCACCCACCTTTTCTGACCGTTTAAACCTCATCATAGTTGAAGTGCAAAAATTCCATCTCCGAGCTCACCACCTCCAGCAAACCCAATCCCTCTATGAAATTGATCACCTTATCCAGGGAGGAATTGATGAATCGTTTGTCCGCTCCCACCACACAGATTCCCACACGGGCCCGCTGCCAGAGATCCTGGCCCCCCACTTCGGAGATGGAAACATTGAACTTACTCTTCACCCTTGCTATGAGACTCTTGATGATTTGCCTCTTTCCTTTCAGAGACGATCCCTGGGGGAGAACAAGATCAAGATGGCATACCCCTACCACCATCTTTACCTCTCCAGCTAACGCGCTACCTCTTCGTACGTAAAGGCCTCGATGGTATCCCCTACCTCCCAGTCGTTGTACCCTTCCACGCCGACACCGCATTCGTAGCCGGCCTGGACCTCTCTCGTATCGTCCTTAAAACGCTTCAGCGAGGAGACCTTTCCCTCATGCACCACATCGCCATTTCTGAAGAGCCGCACATCTGCGCCCCTGACCAATTTCCCCTCGGTCACATAGCTACCGGCCACGACGCCGATCTTGGAGACGCCGAAGACCTCCCTCACCTCAGCCCTGCCGAGGATGACCTCCTGCCTGATCGGTCCGAGTATCCCCTTCAGGGCCTTTTCAACATCCTCGATGACCTCATAGATGATGGTGTACACCCTGATATCCACCTGCTCCTGCTCCGCCACGCTCCTCGCCTTGCCCAGCGGGGATACGTTAAATCCGATGATCACGGCATCGGAGGCGGCTGCCAGGTTGACATCGGTCTCCGAGATCCCCCCGATGCCTTGATGGATGATCTCGATCTTGATTTCATCGGTGCTCAATTTCTCCAGGGCTTCCCGGATGGCCTGTATGGAGCCATGGGTATCTCCCTTGAGGACTACCCGTAACTCCTTCATCTCGCCCTGCTGAATTCGATCATAAAGATCCTCCAGGGATAGACGCTCCGGCCTTACGCCCGTCTCTCCCCGTAACTGCTTCTGACGATGGAGGCTTATGTCTTTAGCCACCTTTTCGCTCTCCACACAGATAAAGTCATCCCCGGCATCGGGAATCTCGGTGAAGCCAACTAATTCGACAGGCGTGGCAGGACCCGCTTTTTTCAATTGCTTCCCACGTTCATCCAGCATGGCCTTCACCTTGCCGTAGGTCTTCCCTGAAATAAAGACCTTACCGGCCTTCAGGGTCCCCTCCTTGACCATCACCGTCCCCATCGGACCGCGCCCCCTATCCAATCGGGCCTCCACAACGACGCCCCGGGCGGGCTTGTCGGGGTTCGCCTTGAGGTCCAACATCTCCGCCTGGAGGAGGATCAGTTCTAATAGGTCGTCTATCCCCGTCCGCTTTTTTGCGGATACCTGGGCGTAGAGGGTATGCCCCCCCCACTCCTCAGGGACGAGGCCCAATTCGCTCAGGTCTCGCTTGAGCTTTTCCGCGTCTGCCTCGGGCTTGTCTATCTTATTGATGGCTGCGACAATGGGGACCTGGGCGGCCTTGGCGTGATCGATGGCCTCGATGGTCTGGGGCATTACCCCATCATCAGCCGCCACCACCAGCACCACGATGTCCGTCACCTGGGCCCCCCTGGCCCGCATGGCGGTGAAGGCCTCGTGTCCCGGAGTATCGATAAAGACGACGGTCCCTTTATCCAGCTCTACCTTATAGGCCCCAATGTGCTGGGTGATGCCTCCGGCTTCTTTGTCGACCAGGCGGGACTTCCTGATGGCATCGAGCAACAGGGTCTTGCCATGGTCCACATGTCCCATAATAGTGACTACGGGAGGCCGGAGAAGGAGTTTGTCAGGCGGGTCCTCGGCCCTCTGCAGGATCTCTTCCACGTCGATGGCGACGCTCTCCACCTCATAACCGAATTCAGCCGCCACCAAGGCGGCGGTATCCACATCGATGGTCTGCGTGACGGTGGTCATCACACCCAGTTCCATCAACTTCTTGACTACCTCTCTCACCTTGGCCCCCATCCGCTGGGCCAATTCTCCCACCGAGATCACCTCGGTGATCTTGATGACCTTCTTGATGGCTTTAGGGGTGGTGATCTGAGTCTTGAGACGTGGACGGGTGGACACCTTCTTTTTGGCAGCTCTGGCGTGGAAGCCTCTTTCTCCCCTTCGCGCCGCGGGGGGTTCCCCAAGTTCAGCCTCATCGATGGTGATGACCTCTCTTCTCTTCCTCCTGGGCTTCTTTTTGGGCCTCTCCGCAAGCTCCTCTTTGTCCTGCCTGCCTGTTTTCTTTTCCTTCTTTTCCTTCTTTGCCTCCTCGATCGAAATCTCCGGGACCACCTCCTCCACAGCCTGAGGGGGCTTCTCCTCGCGGGGGGGCTTTACCTTTTCAGGGGGTGTAGGTTCAGGCCGCGCCTTCAGATCGACCCTCCCTACCACCCGGGCGGGTTTCGTCCGCTCCTTGGGGATCTTGGCGACCCGGGGCTCCTTCTTGGGGGCCTCCTTCTGGGCCTCTTTCTTGGCCTCCTTCTCTACCTCTTTCTCTAAAGGAATGGCCTCTTCTTCGGACTCGACCGGGGGAGGGACCTCGGGAACCTGTTCCTGGGCCTCTGCCGCCGTCAATTCCTCAGGGGTCGGCTCCGGCTCCTTCACCCGCTTACGCCTGCGGATGATGGTGGGCTTGATCCTCTTTTCTACGACCTCAGGCGTTGCCTCTTCTTCCATACAAGTTATTCCTCCCCTTCCCGTGTGCGCAGCATTCCCATGAGAAATGCATCCTCTGCCGTACGAGGTACGGTAACCCGCAGGGAATAGGATAACCTCCCTTTTTTCTTGCGCAGAGAGCTGATACACGCTGCCTCAGGGCAGAGATACGCCCCACGGCCGGGAAGCCTTCCGCCTTCATCCACCACCAATGCTCCATCCACCATCACGATTCGCACCAATTCCCCCTTCAGGCTCTTCTGTCCGCACCCCAGACAGGTCCTGATGGAAACAGATCTTTTCATCACTCGCCTGTATCGATATACCCCTTGGCCACCTGGATTACATTCTCTGCTTTCTTACGGCTGAAACCGGGAAGCTGAGCGAGGGTTCCTACCTCTGCCTGAAAGAGATCCCGTACGCTCTCATATCCTGACTCCTGCAGGAGGGCGGCGGTCTTCTTCCCCACACCGGGTAGACGCTCCAGAGAATCATCGCCCCGTTTGACCCGCTCCACCCGCTCCTCTTCCGTGGCGGGGGTGACGCCTGCCATGGCCCTGGCGACCTCCACTATCTTCTCACCTTTCTTCTCGCCGATACCGCAAATCCTTCCCAGCTCTTCTCCCTCCGCCTCAGCCACATCCTCGATGGAGTAAAACCCCTCGTCATAGAGGACCCGGGCGATGATCTCCCCTACCCCGGGTAGGGTCGTGAGACGCTCAACGACCTCTTCGGAGAGCTTCTCCATCTTCGATTCGCTCTTGATGTCGATCTTCCACCCTGCCAGCTTCGAGGCCAAGCGGACGTTTTGCCCCCGCTTGCCGATGGCCAAGGAGAGTTGGTCGTCAGCGACGACGATCTCCATATACTTCTCCTCATCGTTGAGGTATACCTTGGAGACCTTGGCGGGCGAGAGGGCGTTACAAACGAACTTGGCGGGGTCGCTGTTATAAGGGATGATATCGATCTTTTCCCCCCGCAGCTCTTGCACCACGCTCTGCACCCGAGAACCCTTCATCCCCACCGATGCCCCGACGGGGTCTACATCGGCGTCGTTACTGTAAACGGCTATCTTGGATCGTTCGCCCGGCTCGCGGGCCGCATTCACCACCCGCACGATCCCCTCGGAGATCTCAGGAACCTCCATTTCGAAGAGCTTGGCCAAGAAGCCGGGGTGGGTTCGGGAAAGATAAATCTGGCACCCGACAGGGGTCCTCTGGATATCCAAGATAAAGGCCCTGATGCGATCCCCCCGCTTATAGACCTCGCGGGGGACCTGCTCCCGCTTGGGCAGGATGGCCTCTACCCGGCCGAGGTTTGCGTAGATGTTGCCTCGCTCGATCCGCTGGACAAAGCCGGTAACCACCTCACCCTTGCGATCCTTATATTCGTTGTAGGTTGTCTCCCCCTCCGCATCTCTGACCCGCTGCATGATGACTTGCTTGGCTGTCTGGGCTGCGATCCTCCCGAGGTCTGTGATGCTCAGTTTGACCCCCAGGCTATCCCCGACCTCCGCCTCGGGATCCATAACCTTTCCCTCCTCCAAGGAGATCTCCAGATCGGGGTCTTCGATCTTTTCAACGACGGTCTTGAATTGGAAGAGCTCGACCTCTCCCAGCTCCTCATTGAAGTGGGCCTCGATGTCCTTCTGCAGGCCGTATCTCTTCTTCGAGGCCTTTATCATCGCATCTTCCAAGGCCTCTATGATGACCTGCTTATCGATGCCCTTGTCCCTACCAACCTGTTCAATAAGATAGTTTAGGTTCTGTTCCATCTTGTTGTCCTCACAAACGATTCACATCTACCTCAAGGTTCGCCTTGAGGATGGATGAGAGGGGGATGGTAAAGACCTCGCTTCCATCCACCTTCACCATGATCTTCCCCTCGGTGCAGTCGAGCAGAGCACCCTTGAAGTTGCGTCTCCCCGAGACCTGATCCTTTGTCTTAATCCGTACCCGTCTGCCGGAGTATTTGACAAAATCTTCTTCTTTTTTTAAGGGCCTGTCCAACCCGGGGGAAGAAACCTCCAGGCGATATGAGGTCGGTATGATATCCTCCACATCCAGCAACTGCCCGAACTCCCTGCTCACCCGGGCACAATCATCCAGCGTAATACCTTCCTTCCTATCGATGAGGACCCTGAGGACCCACCCGCTCCGCTCCCGCGTATATTCGATATCCACCAAGGAGAACCCTTCACCCTCCAGGAGGGGCCCCAGGATGCCCTCTACTTTCTGCTCGATGGCCGCTCTGTTCACGACAAACAGCCCCTAAGAAAAAAGCGGGTTTTGATACCCGCCCTTCGAAAAAAAGCAGGATTTATTATACATAATATAAACACAAGTGATTTAAAAATGCAAGGATTTTTTCTCAAAAAATAGCTCTACTGAATACCCGCCCGAAAACAGAAGATCTCCCCTGGGGGCACATGGAGGGGTGTCGTTCCTCGGCGAGGGCTGCATGAACCATGAGGCATGCTTATCGTTCGGGGGGTAAAGACACCATGGGAAATTACTCAAGAGATGATGAGCTTAACTCCACCCTCCCCTTTCTCGGTCTTGTCCCCCACAGAATGACCACATCGGGCGCACACATATTCGTACTTCTCACCATCGGGGAGGACCAGCAGCAGTCTCTTGCGCACGGGAGTCGCCATCTTACAACGGGGGCAAAAGAGTGCGGTGGCCTCGAAGTTCTTAAAATCCGCCTCACGCGCCATCGATTAAATCATAATGCCGAACAAAGCGTTCGTCAAGGCATTGAAATGCCGTATAATTATACAATACCGCAGCTCATACTATATGTCTTGCCGTAATTATATCATCAGCACAATACATCTTGTGTCCTGTCCGCCCATAATACCTCTTGACTGAACGCCCCTCCAATCTCTATAGTATGGCTGAATATGCCGACGGAAGTATTATAACTGTTTTACGACAGATGGAACACAATCCAAGTGTACCTGCGCACGCAATCTGATACTATCGGCCAATGGGTGATGCCACGTAAAAACTAAAGCCGTATCTCACGATGGCCCTCGAGCGAGGCGCTGATCATGCGCGGATAATCGAGCCCTCGAGCATTATCACCGCCCCCTGGGTACGGCTCAAGTGCCAATTCGGATGCTTCGGCTACGACAGGAGCCTCTGCTGCCCACCGCATACCCCTACCCCTGACGAGATGCGTCTGGTCCTCGACACCTACATCCATGCCATCCTGCTCCACCGCCATTGGCAAAAAGGGTTTGCGGTGGTGGATGAATTCAATGAGCTGGTGGTCGATGTCGAGATCGCCCTCTTCCTCGACGGCTATTACAAGGCGTGGAGTATGGGGAGCGGCCCGTGCAGACGGTGTAAGGCGTGCGACACCGATGGCACCTGCATGCATGCAGACAGGGCACGACCTGCACTGGAGGCCTGCGGGATAGATGTCTTCGCGACGGCGCGGGCGCATGACCTTCCGATCCACGTGGTTCGCACCCACAAAGAGGAGAGGGATCTCTTCGGCGTCGTGCTCGTAGAATAGCAGACCTCGTCACAGCCGCACCAAGGAATCATCGAAAAACGGCCCGCCTTTTTTCTGTTCTCATTGATAACAAGCGTATTCTGCTCCATGAGAAAAGAGTATAGCATTGTACATGCCGATTGTGATACACAGGTGTTCACCATGATAACCAAGGAGAAGCGTTATGCAATATCGCGTTACCGGAAAACAACCCAATAGTAAGATGTGTCTTGTCTGCGGATTAAAAAACGTAACGGGCTTGAAGGCACTCTTCTACGAACTCGAAAACAATGAACTCATGGCGGTGTGTGAGCTTATGGAAGAACACCAGAGCTATCCCAACCGTCTCCACGGAGGTATTGCGGCAGCCCTGCTTGATGAAACCATTGGACGCGCAATTATGATTACACACGATGACGATGATATATGGGGCGTAACCCTTGAGTTCACCATCCGCTATAAAAAACCGATTCCCCTGGATGGGGAGTTACGGGTTATTGGGCGCATCACACAAGAGAGAAGGCGTTTTTTTAAGGGGGCGGGCGAACTCCTCTTGCCGGACGGTACCATAGCAGCCGAGGCATCTGGTAAGTATCTCAAATTTCCCCTCGACGAGATAGCCGATTTCGATTTCGAAGAGCAGGAATGGAAGGTCACCACATCAGAGAGGGACCCGACGGTAGTTGACCTGTGATTGGAAAGAACGTATGGGTACGGCACCAACGCGCTCTCTTCTTCGGGTTGCTACTCCTTGTCAAGAGGCCACTCGCCTCGCTCCTTGAGCACTGAACGAAAAACCTCGAGGGCGGTATTGACCGTAGGCATGCCGCAGTAGGTGGCGCACTGGAAAAATACCTCTGCGAGCTTTCGGGGATCACAGCCGACGTTCAATGCTGCATTACAGTGGAGCTTCAATTCATCGACGGACCTCGTCGCAGCCAAGATGGCGCAGGCGACCATCTGACGCTCCGGGAGTGTTAGTACGGTCCGGGAATACAGGTTGCCGGTGATGAACAGAGAAAAATCATTTGCCAGCTCTCGGTCAAACTCCTTCCGCAAAAGGTAAGGGGGATCCATTTTAATCCCCTTGGCAAAGAGCTTTTGGGCCGTCTCCTGCGTGCGTTTTTTGATGTCGTCATCCTTCATGGTGATCTCCTTGGTTCGTGAATTGGGCGTGAAGGTTTAACGGCGTATAGCCTGTATTCATCACTTCTTAGCCTCGTCCTTTATTAAGGTTTGAAACCTGCCATTCAGTATAACTAACTGAGTGACAAGATCTTGAATGGTAATTGGAAACCTACTATTCAGCGCGCCCAGTTGAGAGACAAGATCGTTGACCGCACACGCCCCCTTTCCTTTCGGGCGGCCCGGTCCAGCCCCCCTCCACCAGGCACACCGCTCTCTTTTACAATCGACCATCTCCGCCCCGTGCGACATCAAGGGACAATATCCGATCATTTCTACCTTTTTCCACTCCTCCTCGACAGTCCTATCTGCCATGACACATTCCCCTTTCTTCGTTGAAATTGGAAGGCCTATGACCGCTTTATAGATTCCTCTACCACCTCAATGTGGCCCCTGATATTGTTCGTAGGTAAGAGATGAAGTATCTCTATCTTGTTACCACACTTCTCCCTTTCGGGCAACAAAAAGGCCCTGGTTTGAGATGTCATGCTCCAACCCTAATACCGTCAGGAACCTCTTGTCAAAGGTATCCCCAATTCCTAAAGCAATCTCCCATGGCGGCAGAGCCTTCCATGAATCCCGTCTTGGCGGGAAAAAGCTCTTCTCTTTCCCTCTCCCCCCAACAATTGGGGGGAGAGGGTCAGGGTGAGGGGGCACCTGACCGAAATCTTTCTATATCACCCCTCACCTGTATCCTCTCCCCTCAAGGGGAGAGGAATATAGTGGAGGCTTATTTTCTAAGTAATATGACAACGGATGTCATTCCGCATGACGTAGGATGACACTATAATGAAATGCTTGTCCTGAACATAACTCATATGTCGGGAAACCCGCTCAGGACGCCGACTCCGGACTATTAGTGCGCATGTTCCTGGCACACCCTTTGCGGTTAATTATTAAGGAAGAGGAATAAGGAAAATGATAAAGATCAAGGCCATATTACAGCACAACTTCAACTCGCTGCACATCTATTGCCGCCTGGTGCACTTCGGCGTGGCTCGGGTGCAAGCACGGCACCTTGCGGCGAAGATTGAAAAGCTTAACCTTTACAAAGCGCTGTACGAATAAGAAGGGCCCTGAGCAGGGGTTTGGGCCCCTTTTATTTCGGTAACAATGCCGCTTTTTGGCCATTGACACCCAAGGGAAAATTCCCTATAGTCCTCCAGCGGAAAGGAGCATTTTCATCCCCACTGGTCATCCGTGACACCCGTGGAACAATACGTAAGCCCATATCGAAAGGAGAGAGAGATGCGCACTGTATCTAAAACAATACCGGTATTGATCGTGATCGCCGTTACACTCATGGTTCTCGGTATCCCCAAAACAGGTTTGTCATCAGAGGACAAACCTCCATGCCAATGGGTAAAAACAGAAACATTTACCTTCCGCATTCACCCATCTCCCCACGGTGCCGATACGGATATTAAAATACAGTATTCCGCGACACTCAACTCTGCCGGTACTGTTAAGTTAAGGCTGCTGAGTGTGGATGCCGACCCGTGGGCGTATGCCAAATTGGAATCCAAGATCGTCAGAAAGGACTTTGATTGGCGTAGTGTCACATATAGCGTCAAGTTGGAAATCCACACGAAGGTGGTGTTAAATGAGATATGGCCTGATGTCGTCGATGGCGAGATCGTCCCCCTGTACGGACCTACGCAAGATATCGGTGAGATCCAACGAGTCATCCCCGGTTTCGGGTGGGATGCCGCAACGTGCCCCAAAATCAGAGCTGTACAACCAGAGACTTCAATGGTGACTTTTGAAGGCCACACGATACCGGAGCGTAGCTACGCGACCAGAGTAAAGGAAGTAGAGGGTGATGTGCGGATAAAAAACGAGGGCACCGGACAAATGGAGAGGCCCGTGCCGGGGACAGAGATCAAGCCCGGTGACACGATCGAGACGCAGCAGGGGGAGATTACCTTTTATACGATGGCGGCGAAAGTAAAGGCAGGCACACACACAGTAGTAAAGGTCGCATACGATGAACTCATGCCTGGTCCGGCAAAATATTTTCTTAAATTGGTGCACGGATTTCTCTGGGCGCGAGCAAAAAAAGACGAGAATTCCTTAAAGGTAGCCACGCCCAATGCGATTTGCGGGGTAAGAGGAACGACATACACAATCCGGCATGACCAGGCGACCAACACCACCACTGTGGAAGTGCAAGATGGGATCGTCTCTTTTTCAGATATAAATAACAGAAAAACCGTCGAGGTCAAGGCAGGCATGAAGAGCGTCATTCAAGGCAACGGTCTGCCGTCCGACCCCGTGCCTATTCAGTGATAGGATCGCCCGTCCCGTTGTTATCCCTGCAGGCAATAAAAAAGGCCCCTGAGGGGGCTGGAGGGAAAAAGAATCTTGGGGGGTTAGGACTAAGACCTAGCCCCCCGATTGCTTCCCTCCTCACTGCATGACAGCGCCGCCGTCAACGTTGATGGCCTGGCCGGTGATATTCCGTGCCTCCTCCGACACGAGATAGGCCACAAGGCTTGCCACGTCCTCGGGCGTCTGGGGCCGTCCTAACAGGGTCTCTGCCTTGGCACGCTCTTCGAATATCTGTTCCGGGCTCTTATCACCCATCGTGGAAAAGTTCTCCTTGAGCCACTGGGCCAGGTGCTCCCAGCCGGGTGTCCAGACATACCCAGGGCAGACCGCGTTCACGGTAATCGAATGGCGGCCGAGCTCTTTGGCCATGACCTGCGTGAGCCCTATGACGCCGAACTTGGCAGCGCAATAGGCACCGACCAACGACTCCCCCACCTTCCCGGATATGGATGCAATATTGACAATCCTGCCCGCCTTGCGCTTGATCATCTCGCGTGCCACGGCCTGGGAACAGAGGAAGGTGGACCGAAGATTGACCGCTATGGTCCTGTCCCAATCCTCAATAGGGAGGTTGATCACCAGTGCCGAGCCCCCTCCCCCGCCGACATTATTGACGAGTATATCGATCTGCCCATATGCCTTGAGGCCCTGTTTGACCATTACACCGACGGCCTTCTCATCCGTTGCATCGACCTGCAAAGCCAGGCCCTTGCCACCCTGAGAGGTGATCTCGGCGATGACCCCCTCTGCATCGGCTCCCTTCAGATCTGCCGCGATAACATGCGCCCCTTCCTCACCAAGACGCAGCGCAATGGCCCTGCCGATGCCGTTCCCCGCCCCCGTTACGATGGCTACCTTGCCTGCAATCTTTAAATCCATAGCATTGTCGCTCCTTGCCCCCTTCTATCAATAATCTGGGTTTACCGTGGTATCCTTTCAGCCCTATAGAACCCCAATGCCGGTGCCTCTCTGGGGCTCCGAAACGATACGTTAAGCTCAAGGAGCCACACCAGTTCTTTTTGGGGGGTAATCTCAACCAGGTGCGTTGATCCGGTAATCAGGATATTACCGTTCGGTAATCTGTCCGCGTCTCTGACAGGCCACATCCTCCGCTGGAGGACGGCAAATCGCCACACGATCTCCTCGCTCGTTGGATCGATCTCTAAAATCTCGTGAGGCCGTGCATGATTTGCCACCAGTATGTTGCCGTTCGAGAGTACCTCCGGATCATGCTGGCGATGAAGATACTCCTCCCCGATGATCCTCATCACCTGTCCCTGAGGGTCCACCTCCACCAGGCAGTTGAAGTTCCGCGGGCTGATCAGGGTGTTGCCGTTTGCCATTCTCGTCACGGCATTGGTGTGCGTCCACCCCTGATCGTACACATCTTGATACGGGGGTTTGTCGAATTCCCCTTGCGCGTACCAGGACCACACGAGCTTTCCCTTCGGATCAACCTCCTTCACCTGGGCGTCTGTCTTTTGATCGTCGTTCCCATACACATACAACGTATTGCCGTTGGGAAGCCGATCCGCATCGTGAGATACCTTTGGGTCGAGATGGAACCAGATGAGCCTGCCCTTGCGGTTGATCTCAAATATGCCATGGCCGGGCAAGACAAAGAGGACATTGTTGTTCGGCAGCAACTCCACATCGAATCCGGGATTGGTATATTCCCCCAGGCTGGGCGGGATGGCATATTCCCAGATAACCCGCCCCTGCATATCTATCTCTATGATGCTTGGCCGCTCGCGCCTGTGGTTATCCGCAAGCAACGTGGTGCCGTTGCATGTCTTGCTCGGAACATACCGGGTAACGGTGATATCCGAATCAACGAGCGGTTCTTCATACGTAAACGCCCTGCCACCTATCGTCGCCCTGCACCCGCTGAAGATGATCAATGCAAGGAGTAGAGAAATAAGCGAAAAACGGATGTGCCTATCACCACCCATAATGCCTCCTTTTGCGTTAAAATTAACACGGTAGCTTTTTTGTGCTTGAAGGGAAAATTTTCTCGATATCCTCTCATTTTAAAAATGACAGGCCACGTGTCTATTATTGATGAAGCGTAAAGAGGGCGCTTCTTGCTCGCATATCTCTTGTTGACGCGGGCATCGAAGTCTAAAGACACAACCCCGTGTAAGCCGTTGAGCTGAATCACCCCCATAGGTATCTTTCCAATTGCCACCGGCACTATCCATGAGCAGTCTCGTATAAGGATGTAATGGTTGAGAGATCACTAAAGAAGTTGGGCCTAACTCCACAAGCTGCCCCGCTAGCATGACTCCCATCTTGTCACTGATTTTACGGGCAAGCCCGATATCATGACTGACAAAAAGCATGGTCAATCCCCTCTCGATCTGGAGATCGAGTAGGAGTTTCAACACCTTTGCCTGGACGCTCGGGTCAAGAGAACTGGTGGGTTCATCAGCTATGAGCATTGACGGGGAAAGCACCAGGGCTCGGGCAAGACAGACACGCTGCAGTGCACCCAAATTCAGTTCATGAGGATAACGCCTCAAAAAGGCATCATCCGTGGAGAGATGGACATCGGCCAAGATTGATTTCACCAGTTCCTTGCTCTCTGCTCGGTCCTGTGCCTCACCCTGTATCTTGAGTGGTTCGGCTACGGCTTCATATACGGTGAAACGGTGGCTTATGGATGCGGCGGGGTTTTGGTAGATGACCCCGATCTTCTTCGCCAGGGACTTGTGATCTTTCTTCATCCATTTATCCATGTCTTCCCCAAAAAACAGGCGCCTCCCCTGATCCGGTTTGATCACGCCCGCCGCAATCATGGCCAGCGTCGTCTTCCCAGAGCCTGTTTCTCCTACGATAGCCAGGAGCTCCCCTGCCCTTACGTTCAAATCAATGGGGTTAAGCGCTACCGTCTTCCCATACCTTTTGGCCACCCCTTTCAGCTCGAGCATATTGACAATGCCACGGCGCAGACAGCGCACCGTGTGATCTTCTACCTCTTCCAGGACCACAATACCTTCTTTGCAAGGCCCGATGGCCTGTGTGCATCTGTTTTGAAAGAGGCATCCCGTGGGCGGTGCGTGGCCATCGCTATGGAACAATTCAGGAGCCTGAATATGTGCATGGCGATATAGTGCTGCATCCGCATGTCCGTGCTGATGGACGAGGCGATAGAAGGCATCCCCGCGGATTCCGCCGAGGTCCCGTGCGGTACGCATGGCCGGGTAGGACCGGCCGAGGGCCATCGTATAGGGGTGCAGCGGGTTTGAGAGCATCTCGTGTGCCGGCAGGGTCTCCATAATCTGACCGAGATAGACAACAGCCATGGCTTCGGCATTGTGCATGGCGAATTCCAGGTCATGAGTGATCAGGAGCAGTGCCTTCCCCCGGCCTTTGGCTTCTTTTATGATTTCAGCCACGAAGCCCTTGCTCAGGGCATCCAAGGCGGATGTCGGCTCATCAAGAATAATCACCGCCGGATCTAAAATCATGGCCATGGCCAAGAGGCCCCGCTGGACCTGGCCGCCGCTGAGCTGATGCGGGTATCTCTTATGATACTCCTTTGGTAGACCTATTTCTTCCAAATAGCGGGCCGCCCGCTTCCTGGCCTTATCTCTGCCCAATCCTTCGTGCTGCATGATCGGTTCTGCCACCTGATCAATGATCCGGTGGACCGGATTCAGGCTCGCGGCCCCGTCCTGAAAAACCATGGACAGCCTTTTCCAGCGCATCCGGTTGAGTACCGCCTCGTCGGAAAAATCAATCTCCTGCCCGTCTAATAAGATCTGTCCCTCTTGCTCGGCATTGGCCGGAAGCAGTCCGAGACAGGCCTTGCCAAGGGTAGTCTTACCCGAACCGGATTCCCCTACGAGGGCATAACACTCCCCTGCCTTGATTTCCAAGCTCACGTCCTCAAGGGCCTGGATGCTGTGGCCTCCGTCACGGTAGATAACGCTGAGCTTCCTGATATCAAGACTCATGAGGTCTTACTCCATACCGGTTCAAGGCCGACCTGATTGAGGGCGCAATCCTGCCCGCAACTGACTCTCAGATGCTTCATTTCAAGCAACCTCGGCACCTCGCAATCTGGGATCGATAATGGGTTCAACTGCGTGCCCGATAAATGTCAATCCAACGATAGTCAGGGATAAAGCGATTCCTGTCGGGAGGAGCCACCACTGCCAGACATGGAGATAGCTGAAGCTGAGAGCGTCTCGCATCATCATGCCCCAGCTGACCATCGTAAGGTCACTGATCCCCAAAAAGGCAAGTCCAGCCTCCATGAATACAGCTCTCCGTATGCCGTATATGAAGTCCACCAGCAAAATGGGGCCCAGGGCAGGGACGATGTGCCGCCAGGCAAGGTAGGAGTTTCCAGCGCCGAAGGACCGCGCCGCAGCAACGTACTCCCTCTCTTTCTGTGAGAGTGTTTGTGCCCATATGATTCTGGCCCCTCCCTGCCAGCCCAGCAGTGCCAGAAGCACTATGAGCATCAGGATGCTGGGCTTGATGTAGGCCGCTACCAAAATTATCACGATGATCATTGGAATCACTAAAAAGGTATCGACCAGCCTCATCGCTATCCGTTCATAGAGTCCACCGATAAGCGCTGCCGATACGCCGCATATGCTCCCCAGGATGGTTGCCAAAACGCCCACCCCGAATCCAACCAGTAGGGAGGTCCTGGCACCAAAGACCAGTTGGCTCCAGATATCCTGGCCGACGTGATTCGTGCCCAGCCAGTGGCTCACAGACGGAACAAGCAGGGATGACTGCGTTTGCTGATGCGGGTCATAGGGGGCAATCAGGGGCGCCAGAATGGCCACCGCTATCATCAAGAGCAGGATGGCGAGACCGATCTTGGCAGGACTGCTCCCCATGATTTCCTTTTTCACATTAATATGCACGGCCCACCTGTCTTACCCGGGGGTCCAGTTTGGTATACGAAAGCTCGACGAGGAAGTTGGCGGCAAGTACGGTTACGGCCACCACCAAGAACAACCCCTGAATGACCGGATAATCGCGGGCCATCATGGCCTCATAGGCAAGGGAGCCCACACCGGGGTAGGCAAAGACCAACTCGACAAACAGGGCCCCGGTAACCACCCGGCCGGTCCAGATACCCGTCTGGGTTACCACCGGCAGCATAGAGTTCCTGCCGGCATGCCGGTACTTGAGCGCACGTGGGTAAAGGCCCTTTGCCCTGGCAGTAAGCATATAGGGCTCCTTGAGGACGGTAATCATGGTATTCCGGGTCAGCAGATAGCCGCCGGAGAGATGGGCCAAGGTCAGGGCGGCTACCGGCAACACCATGTGCTTAACTACATCCAGCACGGCAGACCATCCCGTCAGGCCGGAGTATGGCGTCAACGCCCCGGCGAGCGGGAATACTCCCCATATCACACCGAATATAATAAGCAGCACCATCCCCAAGAAGAAATCCGGGAAGCCGTTCAGGCTCATCAGTCCGGCAAGCATGGTGCGGTCGCTCCAGGAACCGCGCCGCCAGCCAGACTCAATACCCAGGACTATTCCCAGTACCGTGGAAAGCACGAGCGCGGTCCCGACCAAAAGCAGGGTCCAGGGCAGGCGGCCTAACACGACTGAGAGCACCGGCGCATTGTAATAGTAGGAATACCCCAGCTTTCCCTGGAACAGTGCCAGAACGTAGGCGCCCAATTGTCGCCATATCGGCTGGTCGAGGGCGAAACGCTCTACAAGCTCGGCCTTGAGCTGCGGGGTCATGGCAACGAGCGCTTCTTCCCCATAGATTGCCATGAGCGGGTCTCCCGGCATCATTCTCGGCAGCAGGAAATTGAGGGCCAGAATGAATGCAAGGGCGATGATGTAGGTAATGATATTCCGCCTGTTAAACATTGCCTGCGTCATTACCCTTCGGGTTCCCGGCCTTCATCACCATCGGTGTTCGTTATCGAACCCGCGGCCAAGTCCCCGTGGATCTGCTCCAACCAGGGGGATATCCTGACCTCGCCGACGGGATAGTAGCTGGGATTGTAAGGCTTTATATCCAGGACCGGACTGCCGTCGACTGCATCCAGTCCCTGTACCTTGAGAAGGTTACCGCTGCACTCGAGCAATCTCACTACTATGGCGCATAGGGGGTTGGGCCGGGCGGGACTGCAGGTGGCAAAGATTCCCGTGAGGGGTAAATCCTTCCTCCCCATGGGGTGAGCCTTCACCATAGATCGTCCCTCCTCTGAGACTCGATGTGCCCAATAGAGCACCAAGATATGGGAGAACGCATCAATCCCATCGAGGATGCCTGTGAAGGACGCATCAATCACGATCTCGGAGACAACTGCCCGTTCCCCAGCTGCTCTTTCTACTCTCCCCCTCCAGCTTAGATCACCCCGCTGAGCAGCCAGGCTCGGCTCTTTAAGCGGGCTTTTTACCACGCCTACCTGCTTCAATACCATACCGCTTCCCTGTTGACCGTCACTTCTTGTTTTTGACACAATCTTGCTCTCCTTTGTGTTACTTCACAAAGGCCATCCTGTTCAGGGGAATAGGAACACCACTGGCAATGCCGTCCTTGGTGAAATAGAGATCGACTGTGCCGTCGTGTCCCCAGTACCACAAAGGATAGTAAAGGGTCAAGGCCGGCAGTTCCTCGGCATAGAGCTCCTGAATCTCGAAAACAAGTTTTTTCCTCTTATCGGGATCCATCTCCGTAAGCTGAGATCGGAGGAGCTGGTTTAACTCCTCGTTGGAACCATATCGGGCGCTGAAAAAGCCCTGGCCGGTAATCACTTTATTGAGAAAGGAGGGCTCATAGAGACCCCCATGACCATATATCGACAGATCGAAATCCCATGCCGCTACCTTGGCGTCAACCGTCTTTGCCTCCAGGGTCTTAAACGCTACCCTGATACCCGCCGCCTCCAGTTGCTTCATGATGAAGTGCCCTACTTCCTTGAACTGGGCAGTAGCAATAAGCCCCAATCGCAGTTCCTGCCCGTCGTTGCTAAAATACGCGCCCTCCCGCGTGTAGCCGAGCTCTTCCAAGAATTGCTCGGTCTTCGCCGGGTCATACCGATACTGTGGAGTGTTTGGATTATACCAGTTGCTGGTCGGCGGCACCATACCGGGGCTACCGGCAACGGCATGACCACGCTGGGTAATCTGCACCAGTGCGTCTCGGTCTATGGCATAGGCCAGTGCTTGACGGAATTTCTTGGAGGATAGGGGCGCCTTTCTATGGTTTATGGTCATCTTCGCATTCCAGGCGACCGGCGCCGTAATGATGCTGAGCCCTGCCTCTTTCATTTCGGAGACAATCTCAGGGGGTATTGAACCGGCATTCGCCGATCCTCCTTTGAGTGCTGCCGGGATCATCTCTGCACTTATCTTGACGAACCGGATTTCCTCCACCGCCGGTTTCCCCGGGTAGTAATTGTCAAAGGCTTTATAGAGATAAGTACCATGTCCTTTGCCGTAGTCGGCAAGGGTATAGGGTCCGGTGCCGATGATTGCCTCAGGTCCTGCGAATTGAGCGGGCTTGTCAACACCTTTCCAAATGTGTTTGGGCAGGATGGGCTGGGTTCCCGCCACGTCATGCAGAAAGGGGGCATACGGACGGCTGAGATGGAGTTTTACCGTATGGGGGTCCACGGCCTCCACTGACTTGACAACGGTGTTGTCAACCCACGGATAGGGGTGTTCTTTGGTGTATTGAAACGTAAAGACCACGTCTTCAGCAGTAAAGCTGGTCCCGTCGTGCCATTGAACATTTTTCTGCAGCTTGAACACATAGGCGTTCTCGTCGGCATTGTATTCCCACTCCCGGGCCAATTGAGGTACAAAATCGGTGGCGTCTTTCCATACAAGCGTCTCGAAGATGAAGCTCATCAGTACATATCCAGGGCCGCGGGCATAATGGGCGTAGGGAGACGGGTAGCCCCAATCGCCAGTAGCGTCGGCTATGGTGTACGATGCCACCTTTCCTGTGTTCTTGCTGCATGATGCAAAGGTGAGCAGCAAGCCCCCCACCAGCATGAACCCGATAGCCATGAGAAATAAAGGCCTCCCCCGAATGATTTTTTTCATGTTAGCCTCCGTTCTTTGGTTATGGTTTATGGTCTGCTGCCAAGGGGTTAAGCGAGACAGTCCCTACACACCTTTTGACCATCCTGATCCACCAATTTCGACGCCATGGTCGGTTCTCCGCAGCGACCGCAGGGTGACGTTTACGCTTACTTAACTATCCCTATGATTTGATAAGGGTTTACCCCCGCCATTTTCATGTTCTGTAACATGTCAGGCGTGATCTCAACCTCCTTGACAACACGCACGAACTTTTCAGGCCGGTCCAGATAAGGAATCAGAGACCAACTGCTTTTGATCCTGGCCGTAAAAAAGGCGGGGTTTGATGTACCTCCTTGTGGCTGGAAGTCACCGGCCTTTAAGTCTGCCAGCTTGTAGGCTGCATTCCAATCAAACTGGAGCGCAATCGCCTTGCCCTTATTGTTTTTGGCGTTCCAAAGGACCATGATGCCGGCCCATTGCCCTCTTTGGCCTTCCATAGATTGACCTTCAGCCATATCCTTTACATAAAGGTTTCTTTTGCCCGGGGTAAGGTCCAGCGTCGTAGAGACGGCATCATCCTTGCACCATGGAGGGCAGGCGAACCAGATATACTGCTCACCCGGCCCTGCCGGATATTTCTCCTGAATCAACTGAACGATGAAATAACCGGCTGTGACACCAGGACAGAGATGATTGTGATGTTCGCAGCATTTAAGGAACTCATAAGGCGCTCCTTTTGCATGGGATGTTAAGATTGATAGAACGGAAAATGTATCCCCCTTAAGCATCTTCATAATTTCACCGTACTGTTTCGGATCGGCTGCGGTATTCCCCTTGATGTTGAACCGAACCTTGTGAGCGCCGTCACCATCATGAACAATGACGACCGCGTCTCCACAGTCTTCTCTGTAGATGGCTACAATTAACGGGTGATTAACAGGCCGTTGGAAGAAGAGAAGGTTCCCCTTGCCGATGGAACAGCCGGTCTCTTCCTGAATCACGTCCACATATTCCTGAGCGGCCTTTCCCTTCAGCTTCACATAGGTAGCGTCGGTCAAGACACAGAGATGGGGGTTTCCCTTTTCCACATCGAGGTCATGCATGCTTTGTCTTACGAGCTGTCTCACGTCCGTACCCGCCCAAGCGCTGACGGCATAGACAAGCACCAAAAACACCAATACCAACTGTATTAATCGTTTCATCTTGCTCCCCCTTTGTTAGCTTGAATTCAACCTTTTAACGCAACACTTGCTGGTATGCCTCGCAGGGTTTTTCCCAGTTCAAAGCTTTTCTTGGTCGGCCATTTAACATATCCTGGACCTTTTTGATCTCTCTCCGGCTGACCATATTAAAATCTTGGAGAAGAGGGGAACGTTGTTAAATTCGTTTAGTTTGCTTCTATAGATTCTATGGTGTAAATAGCCTTGGCACCCGCTGAAGATGATAAACGCCAGTAGTATAGAAATAAGGGAAAAACGGATGTGCCTATCACCACCCATAATGCCTCCTTTTGCTAGAACGGTAACATAACGATCCCTGGCGACTATTTTAGACCAATTCTTGGAATGATGAAACCATATTTTCGTAAACTTTAGGTGTCAACCCCTTGTGGCAACAAAAAGGCCCCTGATGAGGCCGGACGAAATTGTCAAAAAATATCTCGACAAAAAGGGAGGGACGGCATTATGATACATAGTAATTGGGCAGACGTAATAAGGAGATAGCCGTGCGAGAGAAAAAAACCGGAACTACTGCTCGTCAGTATGATGTCCTGGTCGTCGGTGCCGGCCCGGCAGGAGCGGCTGCGGCCCGGTTCCTGAAGAAGAACGGCCTGAGGGTTCTGGTTGTGGAGAGGAGGAAGCTGCCGAGGTACAAGATCTGTTCCGGTCTTGTCATGGAACGCGCCCAAAACCTGATCGAGGAGAACTTCGGCAGCCCCCCGGATGAGGTATTCTGCAGGCCCGGCCGCATACAAGGGGCTCGCATCTGCCTAGCCGGAGACGCGCTCCAGGACGCACCGGCCGAGAAGCGATTGACATGGAACGTCTGGCGCTCGGCATTCGACCACTGGCTCATCCGTCAATCGGGAGCCGAGGTGTTGGATGGACACCGGCTGCTGGGCTTCAGACGGACCGACAAAACGGTTCAGGTGGACATTGTGAAGCCAAACAAGGATCTATTACACGTTAATGCATCGTACGTGATAGGTGCCGACAGTGGGAGATCCCGGGTACGGAGGCTGCTTGATCCCGCCTTTGATAATCAGATTCACTGGACCCTCTTCGTCCAGCTCTACTGTTTCGGCAGTATCAATCTCGATCAAGAATACTACTACATGTTTTTCGATCCCTCTCTTAAGTCCTTCTATACATGGCTCAATTTCAAAGATGATTACCTGGTTTACGGAGTCGGCGTCCCAAGCGGCGAAAGCCTCGGATCGTACTTCGAGAGCTCCACCGAATACCTGAGAAGGACCTTTGGATTGGAGGTGAAAAAGATCGTACGCAGGACCGGGTGTCTGGCCACCGACATGGCCATCAGCGGCAACTTTTGCTTGGGCAGCGGCCGCGTCTTGCTCGCCGGTGAAGCTGCGGGTTTCATGAACATGTTCGGTGAAGGCATATCCTCTGCAATAGCTACGGGCCGCATTGCTGCCGAGGCTGTTTGTGAAGCAATTACATCAGGACTGGACGTGCTTCCAATATATACGCGGCTCGCCGAGGCGGAACAACGATATACGACAGAATCATGGAAGCTGGCCACGACGGTTCTGGGAATGGATTTCCGAAAAAGGGGCAGCGGCTAAATTAACTAAGGGCAAAAAAAAGCCTGACCCCTGATTTTTCCCCCTGGCTCCGGAGGCCCAAGGCTTGGTTTGTAACATGCTGTAATTGTTTGTTTTTTTGTTTTTGGGTTGGTGAGCAAAAATAGAGCAAAAATATGCTCTTTTAAAAAAAAGAAGTCCTTGAAAAAAACTTTTAAAAAATTTTAAATAACTGCTTGACATCTTTAGTATAGTTAATATAGTTATAGTATAGTTAATATATGTATATATATCTTATATATATACATGAGCTAAGTTTAGTAGGGAGGAAGGGAGAAAAAATGGCTATTCTTAAGGACTGGGACATA